>Ga0247778_1000069_pt1 | contig 169003 bp, 170 predicted proteins | sample UWRJL049202B5_FD_179939 | JGI IMG/M metagenome (GOLD analysis project Ga0247778, IMG submission 179939) | Plant litter microbial communities from Arlington Agricultural Research Station in Wisconsin, United States - UWRJ-L049-202B-5 | ecosystem: Environmental > Terrestrial > Plant litter >... | reverse complement strand
ATATATATCCTGATTTTTGTTTTAATCGATAATATAAAAATATTTTGTAAAGTAATCTAAATTATAATTTTTTATATAAATAGCCATTTCTTTTTTTTTTTTCTTTTTTAATTTCATTTCTTTATTGAATTCTCTAATTTCTAACTAATATTGGTTTTATTCTTCATTTCAATCTTTCATTTCTATTATATTGTCAATTATTTACACCTATGTGGCTAGGAAATCGATTAATATTAATAATCCTAATACTCGATCTTCAGGGGCTATTTTCCTACTAGATCTCCTTCCGGCAGATATAAAGGGAAAATCTTCTATAATTTTATAGGGACCTGACATTGAATAAAAATAGTATAATCGGTTTTAAGAGAAATTTAATCGTGCTATCCTTTTTCTACTTAAATGTTCGAATATATATTTTTATTTGCAAAATCTTTATTATAATTATCGGGGTAATGGACACAAAAAGTATACAAAGGATACTAAATTAAAATTTTAAACTCAATTTAATTTTATTCTCCAAAATAATTAAATCTATCGCAAAAGTGGTATTAACAAAAAAAATAAAATTTATTATATTAAATATACTATTTATAATTCGGATATTCTTGATCTAATCCAAGAAATATATTTTATTATATATTACACTAGTAAATTACCCTTTTTGGAAATATTTTTTGATTAACGAATAATTATTTTTAAATTTCTATTTATAATTTTTTTAATAAATTGATATAGAAAATTAAAAAACCAAACTTAGGGATAATTCAAATTGTTTTTTTTTTGCACCGAATTCATTTATTAATATTTGGCTAAAAACCCCCAAGGTCAATCAGAGAATATAAAAATTATATTACGGTTTTATTGAAGCAGATTGTGATTGGGTATATAAAATTTGCAATATTTGCAATCAAACTACCTCGCCTAAAGTTAAAAAACCTCCTATCAAATCTATTATTCCAACTAGAATGATAAATAAATTTATTATAGATTTTATAAATTTTATTAAAAATCTTAATAATAATATGAATTAGATTTAATACATAAAATTTCCTTTTTTTAAATTTATTTGGACTTTGATTTATAAAAACAAAAAAGTTATTATTATAAGGATAATATTTGAAATTTGGTTTAATACTTATGGTAGAATCAAATATATATAAATTAATTCTATATAATTTATATAACTTTTATTTATATTCGTTTAACCACTATAATAATAATATTGAATTCAAAAATAAGAAATTAGATAATTTCAAAAATATTTGCAAAAAATAAAATATTTTTATTATTAATAATAAAAGATATTATCTAGAGACTCAAGGGATTATAAAAATTACTAATTAAACTTTCAAACGTCGACTCAGAATTTTGTAAATTTAATTAAGTATTTGCAAATAGATCAAATATCTCCTTCAATTTATTATAATAATTAATATTACTCCTTCTAACGTTTTATTTGGAAAAATTATTTTATATAAAATTTTCTATAGTTGCAAATCTCCAAATTGGGATAATTTTGCTATTAATATATATTATAAACGAGTTAAAAAAGCTGGGGAGTCAATTATAAAATCAAACAACAAGATTTTTGATTTATTTAATAATAAAATTGCTATAAATAATAATAAGGCTTTTTTGATCGATTTAGAACAATCAATCGTTTTTAATTATTTGAAAATAATAGATCGGATAATGAAAAAATGTAGAAATGATTAAACCTTAATTTATAAAAAATAAATTATCTTTTTTGAATTCCTTAAGAAATTGTATATCTTATTTGAATTGTTTATAATTCTTGCTAAAATTATAAAATTAAATAGAATTATAAATTATTTTTTATTAAATACTTGGCCAAATAATGCTAATCTGGACCTAAATTGTGAAGTTTCATACTCAATATAGTTTAATTAAGGGCATACATCCAGTCTCGCAATATATAATTTGCCCAATAACTAGTACTTGGGAAGAACTTATTCCTAAAACCAATATTAATAAAATGACTTCAATCATTTTAGCTAAGGCTGTATAAGCCGAGTTTGGCCGGGATATTATTATTTCTTTACAAAAAATTAGAAAAACTGCGGCTGTTGCCTTGAAAATTAAGAAAATTGATAAAGAAGTAACGTTTATTATAGTTTTAGGTTTTTCTATTTAAACTGCAATTAAATTATTAATAAAAATTAGCAAGAAAAAAGTGGCTATTATTAACAAGGCCCTACCAGCGAAGAACATATATATATCTAAAAGAGCAAAAAAATGAAAAAAAAGTTAAAAAAATAATAAAAATATTTGGGAAAAATCTATTCTTGACTTCTATTAAAAGATTCAATTTTTTAATATTATACAATTAAGATTATAAATAATATATTTTTATTTTTTAGTCAAATCATATAATACCAAAATTTATAAATTTTATCCTATTTTATAAATTCTGGCTGATTTTATAGAATTGGGTTATTTTGATAGAATATTTCGAATAAAAATATATTTTTAAATATTCCACCTCGAATTCGTAATATAGAATCTATGGAATCGATCGAATCCATGGAATAGGGTGAAATCCATGGATTTGGTCATTCCATGAACTCGAGGTCACAGATCAGGTGGCTGAGGCGTAGCCGCACCTCAACTTCTTTTCCTTCTCCCAGTTCAGCGATCAAAATTTCCGAACTGCGAGCTTGTAGTGATAGAACTGCCGAAATATTTGGAAAGTTGCGTCACATAAGCAAGTACGTGGGATGAGAGAAGGCACACGCCAACACCAACTCCAACTGCGTACCTGGCCATCGACTAAAAAGCATCAAGCGGCAGCATCTTCGTCCACTGCTACAGCATCATTTTCAACATGCCCGCCCTCAAGCTTCCTCTTCACGAGTCTGTTAATAATACGATCATGCAGTCAACATCTGGGGACACCTCAATCCTTATTCTTGGAGGTTGTGGATTCGTGGGCTTTCACCTTGTCCAGTATTTTGTTACGGCCTCCACCTTCACCTCAGTCTCAGTGGTCACCCGATCTGCTGCTACTAGCAATAAAAAGATCGATGGAGCAGCATACTACTCCGGGAATATCACAGACCATAACTCAATGAAACAGCTGCTCTCTCAGATCAAGCCTGTAATCATCATCCACGCAATTTCGCCGTCTCCCGTCAAGGGTACCCCAAAAGAATATCTTGATGTGTCTCTGCAAGGAACCTAGAACGTCCTCAAACTCGCCAAGGAGTCCAAATACGTACAGGCATTGATCTATGTCTCATCTTCCACGTTAGCAAAGGGGCCTGAATACGTTAATCTGGACGAAGACTATCCTCTGACCCACACGGATCCAAAAAGCACTGCATGCGCGAGAACCAAATCACTGGCAGAAGTCATGGTCTTGGAAACAAATAGTCCCTTCCCCCTCGAGACTGTAGCCAAGAAAACATCATGCGAGGGCCATCTCCTTACTGCCGCTCTACGATTCCCAATCATCTACGGCACTAACGATCCCCGGATGCTTATCAGCTCTCCAAAAAGGCCAAACGACAGTACAACTCGGTGATGGGAATAATCTATGGGACTTCTGCAGCATTGAGAACGCATGTGTGGCTCACTCATTACTCGTGCAAGTCCTCGTACGTTTCGAGGACGTAGCCAAAGTGAGCGGCGAAGCGTTCAATATTCATGACGGATCACCCTATCTCTTCTGGGACTTTGCTCGTACTGTTTGGAAATTTGCCGGTCACAAGCCGAGGAATGATCACGTTACGATCTTGCCATCGTGGTTTGTACTCGGTCTTGCTTCATTTCTGGAGTGGATATATTGGATATTTACGCTTGGAACCAAGAGACCGTATAATTTGGGAAAACAGCAAGTAGAGTATGCGTGTTTCACACATACATATAGCATCGAGAAGGCTAAGGACCGATTTGGGTTTAAACCAAAGCAAGATTTCGAAGGCGCGTTGAAGGAAGCTGTAAAGTGGTCATTGGAGCATGCTCACTGGAACGAGAAGCTGAAGAACGTAACAGCTTGACGTATCGTCCAAGGAAATCACTTCAGCTAAAGATGTACAAAGATCCTCTACATCTTGAAAATAATGGTACTCTAAATGTAAAAGCTTGAAGCTATGTACGTGTTGTTGCTGCTTCACACATGGCCTGGTGCGGAACGTCATTCCCAAGTTTGGAACCAGTGCCACTACCATTTGTTCTCAGCCTTCATCTATAGACTCAGACGAGACGTCTCAAAATTCTGCCCTTGACCATCTTGCGTGAAACTCCTAGACTATTCGTCGAGGGGGGTATGAAAGGATGCCTTGGGGGTGATTCTGTCTTGTATGTTATGTTGGACACTGGAAATTGGTACGAGGGCTGTGATTAGCATATTATCCCGCAGATCACATGCTATTGATTCTGCGGCAAAGTCCCAGCACATGCATTCCTAGGCTTTGGTGTGGAATAAACCCGTGTCCTGGTCGGGGCTTTGCCATGGTCGAAGCTGGAGCACTTGTTGCGATGCTAGCAATGAGGTTTGAGCTAGCGCCCGTTGAAGCAAATTGGTGTGAAATGGTCAGAATATGACGAATATGTCTCTGCAAATTGCACCGCCAAGTAGGCAAGTCATGGTAGACATTATAGCAAGGCAGGACTTGGTGTGATGCATTGTGGTCCTTTATTTATTGACATGCTGATTTAATGGACTTTGAAACCATTCCAACTCAGAAACTAAAACGAGCATTCTAGTATCGTTTCATTATTACTTAGAGCTAGGTCTATTCTCCCTGTTCTAAGTGTTCTTTCTGTGGAGTCACGTGTAGTTGCCCCCTATTGTGGACCCTCGCTTATTAAAGTAGCCCACTCCCTCTTTCGCGCGAACGAGCGGACCGGACCAGAGATCGACAATAAGAACAAAGGAGAGGAGAAAGACACCAGGGGGGAAATCGGAACGATATGTATATGTCTTGCGGAGGATCGTCAGAAGACATGTGCTCCCCATCTTGAAGCTTTTGTTTCCTAGAGGCTTGAGCCGACAATTGGAGTTGTTGATATGATTCGCAGTTGTATAGAATAGGCAATAGAAATGAATTAATACACATTTATTAAAGTTTTTGTGCCTCTTGAGAGAAGATCATTTAAAATAAGCAATCCGCTCAAATCCATTCCCTCTTTTCCCGGCCAGCGGGTGCAAACCCCTCCGCCAACGCTCCAGGGGATCATTGAGAATCCAGGTAGGAAAATTCCTCCGCCGATTAGGTTCCTTCTCCTCCATATCTTCCAAGTCCAACTCCCCAATGCCAAAACTACTCATCGTGTACCGGTTTTGGTCAAGTATCCCGAAGCTACTTGCGGTGTATCGTTTCTGCACCCCCATTCCGGGTCGTATGAGTCCATTGTACGGTCGACCTTTCTCTTCCATCCATTCCTCCCAGCTGTCCTCTTCAAATACGGAGGCTGAATACCGATAGTAATCAACGCTCTTCCTCATCCACTCATCTTCTCCGCTGTCTCTAAGAGTGGTTCCACCATCTTCACCATCCCAGCCCCAACTGCCTCTCGAATATCTCGATGCAGAATCTATACTGAGAGCTCGAGAGTGTTTGATCTCCTTGTCGTAAAGTGGTACTTCGGGAGGTGGTAAGGGCTTCCTTTTGATGGTGTTTGCTCGAGGGAGGACAACTTGCTTCTCCGAGACGAAAGGATCCTTTTTGTTGGGGCTGCTTCGGATGAAGTTCCGGCGAACGCTGCTAGAGAGCAGAAGAATGTCGAGTATGAAGATGATTACGATGAAGCCAACAATTGAGCCAAGTGTGATGCCAATTATTGCCCCGCGAGGTAGCCCACTGTCATCTGAGGCGGCCACAGGGACACTTGTTGGTCCTAGGAGAAGATTCAGGCCTGTTTGTGATGCAACTTGAGCGAGGTGGAGTTGACCGGATGAAGTGGCGCTAGAAGTTGGATTTGAGGCGATGGTACTAATTGCGGATGTGGAAGTGATTTCCAAAGTAGACCGAGGGTATATTGAACTTGGTAGAGCTGTTTGTGCAGCGGTGCTGCTAATGAGAAGCTCTACCGTATTGTTTTCAAAATAGTTAATTTCCCCTCCTTTCCCCTCATTACTATCTTCCGCCGGCGGGGAGGCTCTCACTGAAATGTACATAATTAATTAAACTATACTAAATAATGAAAGACATCACGACAGCACAGCTGCGTGCAGAATGAAGCTCAAAAATCCGCGAGGGCGAGAAATCTGGAGACACGTACAGAATGTGGGCGAGGCCCATTATTTCAAAAACATCGAAACGGTGACGCGTGAAATTAACTTCACTCGAGACGATTTCGCAAGCATTTTCCGATCCCGTTTCGAAGAAAACCAGTGTCTAGTCCGAAAATCAAATGATCAGACGAAGCTTGATAAGGCTGAAACGCCATCAACGCTGGCTTTCTGAAGCGCAACGATAAATTCGAAACGCTTGGCACTGGCATAGCAAATAATAATCCAACAACGAAACTGCGTCGGTAAGAATTGCTTTTGTGAACAGGTATCGGATTGACGCTTGGGCGATAAAAGTGTGGAGAAAATAGAGCTTTTCAAGGCGTAGAGTGGCCACCGCCTCGGCTCATACACCCCAAATTTATGCCATAATCGGATTTGCAAGCCTGATGCACGCGGACCGAGAATCTTACAAGTCGCCGATAATGCTTTTCATCCGATGGCAAGGAATCCTAGTGTTGAGTATGAATGCGATAACCAATGGCGTTAAAATTTGAGAACTCTTGACGTCCAACGCAAAACTATAAATCGCCAGGCGCCTATGAGGATAGACTTCCACTCGTTGCTCCCCTCAACCAGAGACACGACAGTCTTGCAACTGTACATGGACCACCTTACGTGTACGTATCCAGAAAAGTTAAAACCACAAAATTGTCCCGAAGCGATATGAAATTCGCAGAAACATGTGACGCTTGGTACGATAGTAGGCCAATGTTCGCAGGGTGTAGGATTTAGTTCAGCTGGTGTACGATTTATTTCTTTTTTTTATAGGAAAAGTGGGTCATTTGGCAGCGGTCCCTTGTATACATGCTCTGCACATGCTGAGAATATCCCTTCGACCGTTCGAACCCCGATTTACGAACGTCGACAATTCTCCGGAGAATAAACTTTATTTCATAATTAGTTGACACCCGGGGGGGATATCTATGCGGCAGCCGTTGTCGTTTGCTCCTTGACGGCTTGGTCCGAAACAAGGGCTACCTTAGATGCACAAAAAGATACCCATGCCGGCCAGCCGCTCTTCACTAGGGGCAGTAATCCGTGGGTCTGCTTCAATTGAGCCTTTGCATAGAGACTTCTACACATCCCTCGACCCAGACAACTTTATGCCTGTTGTCGATCACACTTGCCGCGAGGCCTTGTTTGGAAGACCAGTGGTCACATGATTGATAAAAATACTATATAAATTTGGAATACAAGAGGATATCAACGTGAAAAGGAGCACAAATATAGGCTATCTTTCCTCCCTATATGAAGCATTTGATTTGAAATTTTGGATTCCCGTTTTAGCACGTGAAAATAATAGCCGGCCGGGCTTTAAAGTTTCACACACCTACGTCCTCAGAGTTTGACGATTACCCAACCTCCCTACTAATCGCCTCGATAAGTTGATTTCAAGCATTTTAAAAGATGCACTCATTAATCACACTGTGGTGTGATGGCCCTCCGCACAATGACGATCGGAAGAGACTGGGTAAACCGGTTGGAAAGGATGAACGGCACGCTGCAGGAGATTGGTCTTACTTTTATGACCAGCTAAGGTCTATGCCTTTAGGCAACCATGATGGTGTGAGTCAGCATTGCGCTGCCTACATTACTCTACATTTGAGAACTGATATAGCTTCGATATCTTGCTTTTCATGAGCTCGTCGACCCCACCTTTTCGGAACATGTTCGAAGCCACCAAGATGTTGCATACTTCTATTTATGGTCTACTAATCGCCGGATTTGGAGTCGCAGCTCCCCAGTTTCCTAATCTCACTGGCCAATACCCAGTTGGAACTGTGAACCTCGAGGTTGTCGACAACTCGCGAACTGACCCATTCGCACCAAGTCCCCAACCTCGAGCTCTCATGGTATCTGTATTCTATCCAGCGTCCGAAACTGCTATCACGTCCGGTAATTATAGCTTTGCGCCGTACTTTTCTTCTCCCAAAACAGCTGCTGCTTTCGATAACTACCTCGGCAATTCAACAGAAATATTAGAAATTGTTACCCGGTCCTATGATCAAGCACCCATCACGAAAAGCGACTTTCCACTGCTTATTTTCAGCCATGGATTAGGTTCATCACGCTTCATGCACAGAGCACAGCTCGAAGATTTGGCGAGCCATGGTTGGATTATCGTTGCACCCGACCACCCATACGATGCGTTAATAACTGAGTATCCAGACGCCAGTGTCATTTCGATGGACCCAAAAGTCCTCGATGACTTTCCTCAGGCACTGCCCCGCTTGATAGACATCCGTGTAGCGGACGTCGAGTTCATTGCGAACGCCTTCAAGAGTGTCACCACTCTTTCGCAGATACCAGGGCTCAATTCTTCTGGCGACACCATTCACAGCGATCAAATTGGGATCTTCGGGCATTCGTTGGGCGGTGCTACAGCTGCGCAGACAGTATCAAATTCGTCGAAATTCCCTTGCGGCGCCAACTTTGATGGAGGTATATTCGGACCGGTGGCTAAATCGGGGCTTGACAAGCCATTTCTTCAAATCGGGGCTCAGGACCATAATCAGTCTACTGATCACACTTTTGCTGACTTCTGGAGCCATTTGAGAGGCTTTCGTCGGGAATTCGTTATCAATGGCACCGTCCACATTGCCTTTATGGATGTACCGGTACTGCGAGATCTTCTTGGAGAAGCATTTCCCGCCCAACAGAGAAATCAATCTGGTAGTATCGCCGGTGAGAGATTGTTGGAGATTGAGACGGCGCTGATTAACAGTTTCTTTGCCTTCTGTCTTAAGGGGACCTCAGCGGACGAGTTGGATAGCCTAGCGCGCAGGTTTCCAGACGTTTCTGTACCACATACCTAAGACCTACAAATGTTTATTTGTCCGTCGTTCACGTTGCCAATCGAGATTTAATCGATTCTCATAAAACTCATGATATTTGATAATTGGCAGCGTCTTTGCTGATTTTGAGATACATTACAATGTTCTTGTGGCGCACAATGCGCCAATCGTGCACCAATAGTTTCTCCCGGTGGCGTTTTTGAAGTCCGAGTACTTGCAGGATGGGGTAAACAGAGCAGACCTGCGTTGAGACTGCAGTGCTTTCAACCTCAACGCTTGAAATGGATCTTTCGTCACTGTATCCACTCTGCGATCTTTGCAAGGGTATTTCCATAGAGACTTTGAACGATCCGGGAGGGCTTGAACATGCCGAGCATTCTTTATTCTCGACTAAAACCACGACTCTAGATTGTTGGGATGGAAAATGCCGACTCTGTGTGTCATTTTCCCACGAAGTAACTCTGCATAACAAGCGAAATTTTCGACTCCATCTCGCCTTCGAAGAGAACACGGAGTACCGAGCACTTGGTATAAGCTACGAAGGTTGCGGTGAATCAGATATCATCAGATATCCAATTTTTACGGACGAAGGAGATCCTGCTACCCGGGCAGGTATTCGTATCCGAAGGAGACCAGAGATACCTTCATCGCCGGAAGCGTTCAGAGCTGCAAGGGCTTGGATTGATGATTGCACATCAAACCACATTTGCTGGTCATCGCGGGTTACGACTATGAAATCTGAAGGGCATCCAGCACGTTTGATTGATCTAGAGCCCTCGCTTCCGTTCGGAGGAAAATCCGAAGATGCTCGGATTATTCCGTATAACCTCACGAACTCTCAGTACGCTACTCTGAGCTACTGCTGGGGAACCGCTATGCCGCCTGGAAGTGCAACTACGCAAGCCAACATTCAGAAGCGAATGGAGCGTCTAGAAGCCTGCAGTCTTCCTCAAACCTTACGAGATGCCTTCACAGTGACACGTCAACTCGGCATTCGATATCTCTGGGTAGACGCCTTAGCCATTATCCAGGATGATGAAAGAGACTGGGCTTCTGAGGCAGCGAAGATGGCTTCCATATATAACGACTGCCTGGTTAGTATTGCGGTGGAACTGGGCTCAGATTGTGCTGCTGGCTTCCTAAAGCATACCCCTGAGCAACAAGACTTCTGTGTTGATCGTTTGATCAAAGTTTCAAATCAGCTCAAGTGTGGCAGAATGAGCAATTTATACATCTGGGCTCCTGGTATTTGTAACGATTTTTACACTCGTGAAATCGAGTCCCTCAAAAAGACGCCACTTTCAGAGCGCGGATGGACTTATCAAGAAAGATATTTAGCTCCCAGAATCCTTCATTTCATCGGCGCCCAAATCATCTGGGAGTGCTGCAAAGTACATGGAGTCTCTGTTGAACGTGGATTGAGCCTATCAGACACTACGTTACATCGTTCACCGTCCAAATTTGGAGTTGTAGCGGCATTAGAATTACAGTCTGTGAGTGCAGTGGACCGGGAGAAACTACTCGAACATTGGTATTACGACATCGTGCCTGAGTATTCTCGACGTAGGTTGAGCCACAAGTCAGACAAATTGCCTGCGATCTCCGGAATTGCCAAGTCATTTGGGCTGAGGCTCAAGGATGTTTACTTCGCTGGCCTGTGGCTCGGTGATATTTCGCGTAGTCTCAGCTGGTGCACTGAGCTTGAAGCAGACTACCCCGGATTCTACCGCGCGCCAACCTTTTCTTGGGCATCGGTCGACGGTCATGCATTTTACCCGAGAGGAGCTAGAGAAAATCTGACCAATTATGTCACCCTCATAGACCAACACATCGATTTTCAAGGGCCGGATTCGTACGGGCGTATATTTGGAGGGTGGATCAAAATTGCGGGATATCTTGCAAATGGAATCATTCGAGACGGTCAGCTGCTTGACGAGAAAACGGAATTTGTTCTTGGTCATGCTCGGTTTGATGCAAATCGAATTATGGGGGCCAATAATGGGAGAAGGGTGAGCTACCTCCCTCTTTCGACAGCCGAGCCTGGCCACTTCAATGTGTGCAGAGTTCTTCTCTTGCAACCGCGGGGAGAGACGCTTGGTTTTGAACGAATTGGTCTTTCTGTCAGTGCTCGTATGGATGTTTACATCGATACAGAGTGGCTTGCGAAACACTGCATGATGACCGAGATCACACTATTCTGATCTCTGGTATGGGGCACAGGGCGTTCTCAGAGACTTCGGCTTCACCGAATAAAACCCTAGAATATCAACTACCTTTCAAAAGAGAAGCCTATGAAATGACCACCAGGACCTGGCGTTTTTCAGAACTCTGAGAATGCTAAAGTTGGCTTAATGCTTGAGGGTTTGAAGCCACAAATGCCTCGCGGCCGACTGAAACAGTACATGGTGGCTGCGATCAAGAATGGCTTGGGTAATTTCCAAGCGAAGCTCTTAACGGAAAGAGGTACCTGCTCGAACGTCAAGGCAAGACGATATCCACCATAGTAACGAATAAGTGGAAGGAGCGACGGGAGCTGATAAATTGATCTACCCCTGTCAAAAGACCAGCCAAGGCTGCGATGGCCACCCAAAGACGTACATCGCTTACAAATGGACCACATACTCACCTAGCTCTATCATATTTGGTCTGCTTTGTTATGTTTTCCAACGAATTTCCACCTGCACTAGAGGCCTAAAAGCCGAGCTTCAACGCCTTGCATCACGTCTCCAAGACTGGACCCCGCATCTAGTACCTCCGAGATCAGATATAAGATATCTGACTGAGAACTTAGTAAATCGCTCGTCTCATTGAAATCAACTCTATACCAAATTCTACGCCCTATCATACCTGTTACTTAAGACCATTTCTCCAAAATGAGCAATGAAGCAGCATGGTACCCTTCCAAGGGAGAACCCCTCAAAGTGGGACCAGCTGATATTCCTAAGCCAATTGAAGGAGAGCTCGTCATTGAAGTATGGATCTCTCACCCAAGTGCATCATAAGCTTAAGATCTCTAATTACCTTGGAACAGAATCGAGCAACACCAATTCACCCCGGCGACTGGAAGCTTCAGCGGGGTATCATTCCTGTCGAGTTGAAATACCCCACAATTCTGGGCAGTAAGTCAAGACTCCACTGCTGTTAAACAACACTTGGTAATAGGTATCAGATTATACTGCGGGAATCATCCATGAAGTCGGTCCCGGAGTCACACGCTTCAAGAAAGGCGACCGAGTGCTGAGCATGACCTGCTTCACCGTTCGTGCCAGTCCACCAGATCATCGTTCCGGTAGTCATCAGCGCTACTCCCTATCCACTGAACAGTTTACACTACATGTAAGCTACCCTCCACCATGCAACATCAGTGCATTCTGACTTACACTTGGTAGCTGGAGGACAACGTCAAGTTCGAGGATGCAGCGTCAGCCATAACTGCATATGGTCCCATGTCGGCATTAGTTATTCATCTTAGACTAGACAGACCTTCGAAAAATGCTACCCCAAAGGGCAAGAATGTTCTTATCTGGGGTGGAGGCTCAGACTTTGGGTTTTATGCTGTTCAGATTGCTGCTCAGGTAAGTCTCACCTACTTGAAGATTGCATCAGACTAATGAAAAAATGTGTAGGCTGGGTACAAAGTCATAACGACGGCCTCTCCATCCAAAAGAAAGAATCTGTTGGATGGTGGAGCAGCAGAGGTCATTGACTACCACTCTCCCCAAATCCTGCAAGACTTGATAGCCCGCGGCCCATACGAAGCCGTCTTAGGCGCAAACGATTCTGCTGAGTCTCAAGTTATCATTGGAAAAGTGCTTGAGGCACAAGGCGGGGGACGTTTTAACACTACCATGGGAGTGAGACCAGGGGTCGTGCTTCCCCAAGGTGTTACAGGGTTCTTCGCACAATACATGGACGACTACTTGAACCCTGAGAACAAGGAGTTTGCGAAGTGGGTATTTTGGGAATACCTCGAAGGGGGCTTGAAGAATGGTAGTCTGAAATTGGCACCGGTAGAGGTTGTGGGTGGGCTTGATAAGGTCCAGGAATCACTGGATAGGATGAGACTTGGTGATGTCAAAGGGAAGAGGTTGATTATCGCTCAGCACCTATGATCAAATTCTCCTACTTAGATGGATTTGGAAGACAATGTGGTAGTTATCATTAAACCTACTAATGGTAGCTATAAATATGATACCGCGGAGGCTCAAGGAAGTGCTCGTAACCTAAACGGTAGAGAGCCTTCTTCCCTCCTCCGTCTGATCGAACGCACCTAACTTCGGACCTGGATATTTCCTGATACCATGGATGATCCACCAAACTGTAGTCAAGAATGTAACACCCACCAAGATGACGCTGTTGTAATTCATGGTGGGGACATCAACTGGCAGCGCATATGGGAAGCAGTACATAATGTTGAAAAATATTATGAAGATGAATGCGGTAAAGTTGATGGCGTATCCAGCCTTGCCCAACCCTGTAACTTGTTAGTGACTGCGTTCAGTATATTTTGGGAAACCAAGTGGAAATGACTCACAAAATGTGCCGCGAGGAAGGTTCTTGCGTCCGGAGAACAGGTGACCTCCAATGGCTAACGCATAAGATGTCGTGGTGAGAATGACGAAGGAACCAACCAGATCTGAAAAAGCTGCATGGCTGCCAAGCGTTATGGCACCAAATGCCGTAGTCATGACTCCAGTGAAAACTGTGGCTGGAATAGGACAGCTGAGGTCTTCGTTTACCTGGGAGAAAAATCCAGAGAAGGGAGTTGCGTTATCCCGAGCAAGTGCCCACCACGTTCGGCCGACAGTGAGGAAGGTTCCGATCAAGCAAGGGGTGAGGGAGAGGAAGATGATGAACAAGAGTCCAAAGGTCGCCCCCGTACTTCCTGTGGCTTGGGCATAGACTTCAGCCAAAGGAAACGAACCATTGCTGTTCAAGACGGCATCGAGGTCGGTGATCCCATAGAATAGAGTTATAGCAAAGAGAAACGCGGCTGTGAGGATACATGTTAGCGCTGCTCCCTATAGATTAGTGGCTGAGCCTACATAGTGATCCGAGAATCATTTGAGCGGCAATAGCCTTAGGAAGATCTCTCCGCGGATTGGGCAGCTCTTCAGCCATATGGGTCACAGAGTCAGGAGTCCCTATCGTAAATGCTCCATTAAGAACACCTGCCAAAAAAGCAACCCCGCTTCCCCATCCCGTGTTGTTGCTCCAGTCTGACCAAACAAACGAGCTGGACGCATGGCTTTTTGGCATGGCAGCAACGACTATTATTGTGATAATGCCGCCGACTATTACAATGAATAATCCGAATTGCTGCAGGTATGGAAGGTACTTGTTGAAAAAGATAGTGACGCCAATGCAAATCCAGGTGATGAGTACTAGCGTGACAAATATATGCCATGGCTGAATAACGTAGTCTGGGTGGTAGAGGCTGTACATCTGAACTATGAGCTCAGACATGATGTACACAATAGAAGCCAAGTCGAAGAGCCAGCCGAAGAAGTTCAGCGAGCCGGCAAAGAACCCGAGGGCACGGCCTTGTTTTGGTCCCGGAGACGCTGATGCCCAATGGTAGACACCTCCAGAAGACGGCATCGCAGAAACCATCTACTGGAAAGTTAACTCTCAAATCTTTACACATGCAGGAGCGAATCTTCAGTAACGTACCTCAGCGAGAGATGCAGCAATGAAGCTGTAATAGAAAACGGCAACGAGGAATTCGTAGAGAACTCCCGGAGGTCCACCGTTATCTTCACTAATCGTCAGTATCTATTTCGTTTCGTGGAATCGGTATACCCACAGATGGCAACGTTCATAGAAGTTCCGATCGCGACCCATGCATTGTCTACAGTGAGGGCCATGCCGCAAATACTGAGAATCCCATATTGTCGGTCCAGCTGATCCCGATGACCAGAGGAATTGATGAGGGTATGAGATGTGAGGATAGCAGAATCTCCCAGCTCGGCCGGTTCTGCCTTTTCGTCAAACTTCGACTCTCGGGTATGGTATTCCGCCATCTTGCATTACTCTCTTTTGGTCAATTCAGATGAGGGAGATCGATGTTAAGAGACGCGCCGACGCGATAGCGAAAATCTTTGCGAAATGTCTTGCAAAAGGTGATGAAAAAAGTGATGAAAAAATTGACGAGCCTCAACTGGGCATCCCTGGATTCACCGGCAAGGCAGTGAAAAAGAAAAAGCAATTGGAAGAACAAGAAATTCACCGGAAGAAAAATTTAAGCAGGTACAGAAGCTGGGATTCAGAATATATTACATGAGAGCGATAAGGCAAGTTGATAAGCTTTGCAAGGATCGTCAGCCCCCTGTGGGGGCTAGACGCTCAGCATTGGCCGAATAAGCAAACGTAAGCATTGGGTTTCGACCCATCGAGAGAATATCTCCGAGTAAGCGCAAGAAACCCAGAGTCTGATCGTGCTTTGCATATAATTTCCTTGTTGTAATTCGCATTTTCAAGCATCAAAAACAGGGGGTGAAGTAGCAATAATACCCAGATAAGGGCCAAATTGGCCATGTCGGTTCAACTTTATACTGGATCATCAAAAGAGAGCCACGAATGAGTCGATTATATAACAGCTTGGAACAAAAGCAAAAGATGAAGCGTGTTAGAGCCGAAGTTGTCGTTGACGCGTTAGGTCTTGGGGTGGGGGTGTTCCTTCCTGTTGAGCACTAGCTTCAGATCACGTGTCTATTCAATATTCTTCCTGTTGCTTCCCTGGCTCGAGAGAAACATTTCTTTTCGAAACCTTCGCTCCTAGATGTCTTCTCCCATGGCCTCGCCTCCAACCGACACACACGGTTCCTGCCGTGTTTAATTTTAGAATGGCATATCTTGGCTGCAGCTGCGGTGCAAGCTCCTCGACAGATCAGGCCTTTCGAGTGGCGCTTGAAGGAAAAGAAGATCTCTTCGAGAAGGAGCCCAGGTACACACGCATGCACAGAAGCATCGAAGCCTCGCTAGCCCGTCGATTCTTCCATAGAATCCCGCTGCTTGCATTGAGGCTGAATGATCTTGATCTTGATCTTGGTCGGCGCCGACACGAGGCTTTTGAAAAGTCAATCTTTCCAAGAGAAGCATGAAGAGGAACGCCTCTCGAGGTGAGAGACGCTGACTCCTCGCTTGTGGTGCTTGGTCTTAGTACAACTTTGGTGTAGAATTACAAGTGTAACTAGGAAGCTCCGGTTGCTGAGCATCTGGCCCGAACCGAGAGCGATGGCCCGGAAGTAGAAATACCCAGCACTCATTTTGGATATGTAGGCATACCAAGCCTTTATATATTGGCCCTACGGTGGCTGTTGTTACAGCTTGATTCCGGTCTAAACTCTCTGCTGTCTCTCTGCTTTCATTATGTCCAAGTCTGGGCACTTTTATTGGACTGCCGAACAATATTCTTACATCTCGAGCACATGTACGCCAAAATTCCCTGAGATCTACCGGCTAGCCATCTGATGAGTTTCGGGTGGATCATGCCGATGCCTACAATATATTTCGGCACTTGACTAGCGAGAAGATGCAAGACATTGCAGTGCGGGGCAGTCTGACCCTCTGTGGAATTACCCCGAACCCTTGTACCTCACAGCTGAGAGAAGCCCATAAAGACATTCAAATGACTGTACAGTCTCTCTTTTCTCGCGCTGTTGGAGCAAGGCGATTCATTGGGGACCATTTCAGTCTTGCAGCTCTGTACTTGAGAGAGTAAATCGCATAGCGTCCGGCTTGACGCTCCCTAAGTATGGAGGCGACCGCACAACCCGCGAGGAAGCGGCTCACTACCATTTGGGAGGAGAAAAGGGTTATAGCTATTTGTTTTCTCATTGGTTTTGCCCAGTTTCAATATGGCTAGTAAGCAATGGCTTTTCTTGACCTTGCGGACGCCTGCACTGTAATGGTCAATTTGCGTGCCGAATGGCTTTTATGCAGTCCAAGAAGGGAACTTTTCTCCCCTGCATGGATACATTTCATGCACTTGATGAAGTGTAGATATTTACCAAACTTCTAAGGCGTTTTCCCAATTGCAAGACACTGACTTTCATTCCAGCGATGCAGCAGCTGTCGCGGGATTCCAGAGCATGCCTGGCTTCCTCAAAATTTTCGGATACCCTGATGTAGGTTGACCACCCATAATCAAGTACTCTTTGCTAACCCAAACCTTATAGCCACACATAACCATCGGATACAACATCAGTACTGAAGTCCAACGCTTAATCCAAAGTTTAATGAACGTCGGAGGCCTGATAGCCGCATTCGGCGTTTACGCCTTGGGTCCCCGAGCAAGTCGTCGAGTCGGTCTCTGGATCGCCTGCGCCATTGGAGTAATAGCCGTCACCCTCCAAATCGCATCCCGAACCAACGGTGCCCTCTACGCCGGCCGCTTTTTGCTCGGTCTCTCCAATGGCTTTTATCTCACCTTCTCCGTAACCTACATGAGCGAAATCGCACCAGCACACCTCCGTGGCTCAGTAGTAGGAATGGTCACTTTCCACACCTCTCTCGGCGCGCTCTTCGGTATCCTGGTTGACAATTACACCAACGCCTCCCTCGAGCGGAAATCCTACCAGATCCCGTTGGGTGTAATGTACATCATCCCCCTACTTCTCGCAATCACAGTCTTCCTCCTCCCAGACACACCACGGTACTACATTTCCCGCGGCCAACACGATCTCGCCGTCTCCTCGATCCGAAAAACGCGCGGTGTAAGGAACATGGAACATATCCTGGCCGAAGTATCGGATATCCAGAACGCGTGGGACACAGAGCAAGAATTACATGCCAGTGCGCGAGTCACCGATATGTTCCGTGGCTCTGATCTGCGCCGTACACTTATCACGTTTGGAGCGAGCGTAGGGCAGACTGCTACAGGCGTGTTATTCCTTGCTGGATATTCGGTATATTTCTACGTGCAAGCACGGATCGGCACCCCGTTTGTGTGGGTTATGGTTGGACTGGCCATTGCGTTGACAGGCAACATGGGCGCCTTTCCCGCAATGAGGTTTTTTGGACGAAGACCGCTGTTGATTGTTGCTTCACTGCTGTCTGCGATTATGATGTTTGGTATGGCAATTGTGTATACGAAATCTGCGAATGGCTCTCCTGGAGCCGGAAAGGCGTTGGTGGGCTTGAGTATTGTTTTTACGTGGGTCTACGGCGTGGGACAAGGTCCTGTCCTGTGGGCTATCACTTCTGAGGTTCCTTCTCAACGTCTTCGCTCCCAGACTGTCGGCATTGCAGGCGGTCTCAATTTTATTTTCGGATGGTTCGTGGCGTTCTTCACGCCTTATTTCATCAATCCTGATGCACTGGATTGGGGACCGAAATATGGGTATATTTGGGGAGCGAGCAATTTGATCTTGATGGTGTGGGTTATTTTCTGTGTGCCGGAGACGAAAGGGAGGAGTTTGGAGCAGCTGGATGAGTTGTTTCAGAAGAGGGTGCCGACGTGGAAGTTTGAGGGGTATGTGACGGAACATCAGCTTGTGGATGCGGAGGAGGATGTTCAGGGGGAGAAGGCGGAGAAGAATGGGCCGCAAGAGATTGAGCAGGTGTGAGCGAAGTTATGGCTCAAGAACCGCAAAATACTAGGAACAAAGACTCAAACGTGATATTAATGGAACTGCTCCCCCGATCATCTCATGCGTGTTTTTTGGACGATGTGAAGACTACAGCACTGGAAATCAACGATTCGAAGGGACACTGCAAAGAATAAAGTGAAGTGTTGAGCTTGCAGCTCTCCATCAGCCCAGCCGCGGGCATCAAGAATTGCCCTCAAGATCCTCGTTTTTTCAATCATCACCCGAAAACCCAGCTAATGTTCGATTACCACCAAAGTCAACTCACGAGACTGAAATCTCATCTTCAAAGTCGCTTCCTTTCCTTCTTTTAAACCACGTCTGGCTATCGGGACCAGACCCTTCTTGCCCATGTTTGCGGCTTCCGAAAATGCTTCCAGGTCTGCCACGTCCATTGATATCATTTGCGGTTCCATCACCAGACCATTGCTCATTTAAATGTCCATTACTCAGATTGCGCTCACGATGTCCAGGATCTAGATCTGGCTCGTTATTAAAGGAGATTGAGGACGGTCTTCCCAATGAGGGGCGTTGGTTTGAGCTGTCTGGCGCCGGGAGGTGTAGTCCACGAATATGAGGTGAGTCGTTCTGGTTTCTATCAAAGATACCACTCGGCCGGCGTCCGGTGGCAGATGGATGTCGCTGACCGGGACTAGCTACCCCTCCAAATCGCCCTCCACCAGACGAGAGCGAAGTTCCGGGATCGTAAGATTGAATCTCTCCAGCCCTGAGCTGTTCTGGACTCCAGTGATCGGCGCGGTCGCCGCGCTCAAAAGCGAGCTCACCATCTGACTTGCCCACTGTCTCTTGCATGAAATGGTCGAAGTCTTCCGTGACAATATGGATCATCTTGAAGTGCTCGATGGTTAAGCGTGGCTGAATCTTGTCTTTTCTTGCATCGAAATGTGCCAGTGATGAGGCAATCTGGATGGCGTTGCGAATCTGTCTGCCGTTCCAGCGAGATTTACCCCTGTATTCGTAGAATTTCTCTTCCGCAAGACGGAGAATCTCATGCTCATTAATCTGGAGGGGTTGCAGGTCGGTACCCTGGCAACGTTCATTTTCAACTTTTCGCATGCGATCAATGTTCATTTGCCAGATTTCCATTGTCTGCTGGAAGTCAAGCGGAGGGTAATACAATGTGAGATGTATTCTTGACTTGAATGCTTCATCAAGGGCTCCCGGGCGGTTTGTTGTTAGAAATAACAGGCCATCGTAATATTCCAGAACCCGTAGAAAGACTAATCCACATAACATGTCAGAGGGTTTCAAAGTCTGCTTCGTAATGACGGGACTGATGGCAACTCTGAAGAGGGGAGATGACTGAGTAGAATGTCTTACCTGAAACAAGCGCGTTTTTGGTCAAAGTAACATCCCCTTTTGATCTTTGTGAGAAAAAGGTGTCGACTTCATCTAGTAGCAAGACACAATCCCAGGTATTCGCAAGTCGAAAGATCCTTCGCAATGCGGTTTCCACTTCGGTTGGCGTCAAGCCAAGATCTCCACAGGTTATAGCGAACAATGGCTTTCCGCTTGCTTGGGCTACGGCCTCAGCCGTCGCGGTCTTGCCGACCCCAGGAACTCCATGAAGCAAGATGAACAGCCCTTTGCCTTTACCTTTGATCCAGTCTAAAGAGGTTCGCTTCACACCGTCTCTCCTGTCCGTGCTCTTCTTGATGAAGTGATCCTCGACGAGAGACATAATCAAATCTTTATGGCGGCGTTTGATCTTCAGGCAATCGAAGCCATCACTAGACTCCGTTACTGGACTGAGTCCATGTACGTCCAGCTGCACGAACTTTCGATCTCGTAATACATATCCGAAGACCCGGGAAGGAAGAAGCGGTAGTTCGCAGTCACGCAGGTATTCCGAAGTAGTCAGTCTATTGTTCCTATCGTTCTCCCGGATCGTGGCTAAAAACTTGTCATCCACGAGATTCTTGTTTCGTTCGTAAGCGCTAATCCCAGCGTGAAGAACAATTATTTCAGTCGTCTCGGCCAAGAGCTTCGTCCTCTGGGTGTCGGACCACCAGCATGTGTAGAAATCGTCTACAATAGTCAATCTGCGGGGCTCTTGAGGCTTCAAGATAGACGGCACTGGTTTCCATGAAGGGCACGTCTGAAACGCCTCGACAAAGTCGATGATAACCTCACTATCAACATATTCGGGACGCTTAAGTTCGTTGCCCTCGGCATCAGTAGTAGTATCACCTCGGGGTGTCCGAATCGTAGTCCACCAATCATATGCCGCATGCCTTTCCTCAATACAGCGAAGAAACGTCTGGCCGTATCTCGTGTACGCATCCATTCTTTCTTCGTGGCTTGTGAGGAAACGGTAAGGGAATACCTGGAGAGATTTGATCCGACGCTCTCCTTCATAAGGGTGCACCTTGAAAGTCTCTGTGACCACACAGAATTCTTCCCCAGTATAGTCGATATAGTAGCAATCGATATGGAAAGATGCCTTCTCTTCTTCGTCTTCGCCGAGGTGACTCCGAGGACTGGCTGCTGTGATTCCATTCCGGCCCACAAATGCATGTGTACCGAAAATGCGCCAGGCTCTCTGGCCCAAGGTATAGTTGTTCGTCTCCTGAATTGCCCCACCTCCAACAGGCCGATAGATGAGCTGACCGACCCTAAAGAGATACCATAGATCATGAAATCGTATTTTCGCATTGGAGGTTTCATCTAAATTGTCGAATTGAGAGCAAAGAGGCATGATCTCACTTAACATGAATTGTACATAACATTTCAAGTCTGCGAGTGCTGCAACGCTGTCGTCCACGGAGGGGTTTCTGTCCTCGTCGGCTGCTTGCTCGAACATTTCATCAAGGCTCGCCGGTGTTGGGGCTGCATGCAAGCCTTCGCACGGCTGTCCCCACTTGAGTTCCAGCTCTCCCAAAACCTCTAGAATCTGTTCGTGGAAATAGATGAGAGGGCTAAACGGGCGGATGAATGTCCGAGGTTGGTTGCCCCAATGTTCTTGCATGATCTTGGACAAGATTGATAAGATTGCCGGGGATCGTATTCGAATCCTGGAGATGAATTTGTTGCCTGGCTTCCCTCTGTGAATGTTTGGTGTTGGCGTCGATGTGGAGTTCGGGGGCCTGCCTTTGGGAAGCAGCGTCGTTTGGATCTTTGATCCCATACTTCTGGCCTTTGCTCGATCCTTTGGGAGACTTTGTCGGAGCCTACGCTCTTCTTCTATTTCTTCATCAAAGAAAGAATTGTATTCGAGAACATCTACCGCATATAGACCTTCTGCGGCCGCGTTAAATTGATTTTTGAAGTGCATAAGATCACACTTCTGCACCTGGGGAATTATGTCAGTCTGACCAAGGTACATATGATCCCCTTCATCTTCGTCGTGATCTATCTCGGTAGCGACATCGGTTCTCGAAGCGAACTCAAAGTTCATCTTGGGATCCCGAATATCCTGGAGCTCAGTCATATCCGAAAAGGCGAACTGTGATATTATCAGTGATAGAATACAGCAAAGGATACCAAAGTCTCCCTGACAATTGTATGTGCCACGACGCCAGTACCCTTGATAACAAATTTGGAACAGCGGCCAAAGAAGGCTGCGTGATATACTCAAAAGGACCGCTGAGAGACAACTTAGCAAAGGAATGATAAATATTTAAGATGCGAAGGAATATCTGGAGTTGTTTACGTGCTAAGTAGTGCTGAAGCAGCCTTTTTAACAGGGCTATTAGAGGAAACTCGGCCGTGAGCACGGCCTGCTCCATGAATTCGTTTGGAATTGGTCTGGCAGTCGATGAGGATCTCTGGTCGTCTGGCCGCATGCCAGGCTGATAACGAGGCTCCCGAGCCCCCCCGAGATCTGCATAATGTCATCTACATCGGTGGGTTAAAAGCGGCTGTGGTACTAATTCGCGGGCAGCATACAGATCTACAAGGAGTGGCTTTATTGTTTGGGCACTAAATCAGGCAGCGACGTCTATTCTGGGGCTCAAATGGGAAACATAGCTCACTGGTGAGGCAGGAAGCAACGTGGTAGTACCGCACGAAAACCCTCCGGGGTGTGATTTGTTCTCACAAATCCCCATATGCTGCTTCCCGTGCCGGCAAAAGACATGCATATCGATTTCATGATAGTCGCAGTGGAAGATTGTTTGATTCGCGGGGCTCACTGATAAGCTCCCGGTCGAAAGTCTGAGAGGTATTCAAAGTTGGTGCCGACAGCCTCACTTCCAAGTCCTTACCGCTGGCGAGGCGGACTTGGAACGAGGCAACCAAACTCATGTGACTGGAGTTGCGAACTTTCATTTCTGGGAGGTTGGCCGTCAATTTTGGGAGTTTGTCTTCTGTGCTCTTTGGAGAGCGTCCGGGATAGTACAGTCAGTCGGTGCATTAAGTCTTCAGACTTTGGCATGGATCCCAACTGACTTTTGTCTCATGAACCATCCGAGTTGCATGAAATAATGGCTGGTGAACGAAAAACACCATCGTCATTCGTGACTCAATATCTGGAGACAAGAGCACCAGAAATGGTGGACTTACATGAGGTATGGGCCGTGGGCTCCAGCTTCAATGAATCGGAGTCAAAATATGAGGCAAAAGAAAAGCACCAGTACGTTCAATCTCCCAATTTCACTAAAAAGCAATGAAAGGCTTTGCAGCTCACAGACCATAGAGAATTCATGAACGCTCTTCAGGAATACGGGAGACTCGAAGGCCGCAAACTTCCGTTCAATCCCGTCCATTGCTCGTGGAAGGATGTACTCAAAGAATTGGAAAAGGCAGAAGACGCAGCACTCGCAAGTGAAAAAGGCGACAAAAAGTTCTTGGCCAGCAACAGAAGAAAGTTGAGTACTATGTCGAAATCGATTGTGCCTCTCCTCGTTGCCATCCCTAGCGATCTGTGTGTCCTCCAAGGTGGGCTTGCTGTCGTCTTCCATGTGGGTGTAATCCTTTGAACCTGTCTAGTCCACGAGCTGATGGAACGTTGAAGCTTGCGCAGACTAGAGAAAGAGTCAGAAGAGACATCCTAGACACCTTTGAAGACATACCTAAGATCATTGCTACAGCCTGCAGCAAGTCTCAGAGCTTTCCTGAAGACGCGAAACTGCATGATTGCATAGATGACCTGAAAATGACGCTCTTCGAGGCTATCCCTAGCCTAATCGAGATTCTAATGCCCGAGAAATTTTGTGGGTAGCTTTCGGTTGGAAAGAAACAGCTCATGCGTTGCTAATAATGTATACAGCAGCCAAGGTAACTAGTCTCTTTCGAGGATTTCTAGTTCAGGATATACTAGACTGTATCAAGAGAAGAGCGAGAGCAGTCGAGGTATTCGCCAAAAACCTCCAAGACAGACTTGTGGTCAAGAATTATCTCGTCACCAATGCGATCCATAGCGTGGCGGCAACAACTCAAATGCAAGTTGAAGAGATCTATCAAGGTGTGTCAGCAATGGATCAAGTGGTACGTGGTATGGATAGCAGATGCCAAGAAACCAACTCCAACATCGTCGAATTGAAGGACTTTATCTCGGAACAAATAAAGGACGCCCTAGCAAGCAAGAACGGCATGTTTCAAATGCTGAAAGACGTCGTTTCCGGTAAGCAAGGCTCTAAACTTCTCCGAAATAGTAACGCCCATCATGCTCATCATGGAAGGTTTTCAAAGTGGCAAGCAGCCACCGGGGCTTATGATAAACCCCACTAAGCCCATCACCCCTCAGACCACATCGCCTGTGCAGCTCATATCTTTGCTTGAGGTCCCACTTGAGCAGGAAGTTTGCGATCTAGACTTCGTGCTCCGGCAAAGCAAAGCATTCGACACGACCTCCAAGGCTTACGGGGCGATTGTTATCTCGAATCCACGGTTCCAAAGATGGATGGCTGCCACTGAGTCCGACTTGATTCATGTGGATGGGCACCTGGATCCTTCCAGGTTTGGAAAGACATCGCCAATCTCGTACTTCTGTGCAAATCTCGCACGACTCCTTGAAGACTCGCCGACTAGCATCACGCTGCACTTCTTCTGTGGCCAACACGTGGCTTCGAACGATGGTCTCCAGGGTCCAAGGGGGCTAATTAGGAGTCTGCTTGCACAGCTCCTTCGAGCTTGGCCCGCTCCAATTCTACATGGCGTCGACCTCGCGGGCTTCACGGGCCAGCACGCATCGATTCCCATAGAGGATCTCTGTCAAATCTTCGAGCTGCTACTGAGGCAAATTCCAATACACTGCACCATATTTTGCATCATCGATGACTTTGCTCAATTCGAAAAGGAGCGTTGGGACGACGAATACTGGCATGTTTTGCGCATGTTGGGTACTCTCATTGTTGGCCAGGAATTTGGCATCAGATTCCTGGTACTGATAACAAGCTCAACGAAGAGCAAGCGACTCCAGGAACACGTCCCTGGAGATCTGCGGATACAGGTGACAGACAGGGATCAGTTAATGGGGAACAGAAGACACTAATCGCAGTGAGGGATTGGAACAGACCGCGGAGGTCATGACGGACTGGTTATCGATGGCTGAACTTAAAGAACGCGTGTCAAATGGCGTTACGTATCACGTGAATACCGCCATAAATCAGCGGGCCAAAAGTAGCTTTCTCTCACATTGCCTGGGTAGAGAAACCGAACTATGTTAATGAGTGTTTGATATTCCCCAAGGTATCAAATCTACAGCAATTCCAATCCCGTCAACAGAAGTCTAAGTGTCACGTGAAAATACCAGCTTGCGGAGGAAGATATGCAGGGGGAGAAGGTGGAGAAGAATGGGGCACAGGATATTGAACAGGTGTGAATGTGAATTTGAACTGTAGTATATAGGATCGGACATGTAAATGAAGGTCTTTGTGAAAATACTACTAATCACTTCCTCGGCTGCAACATTCGAAGGTGTATCACGAAGCAAATGAAATGACAAGTAAGTGACCTTGCACAAATTCCGTTGCACTTTCAAGTTACACTTGTACTGGACGCACAGTTTACCAAATTTGATGTCATCGATTTTATTTTATATTTCTAGGTATAAGCTTTTCAAAGCCAGGTAATGCAACGCCATTATTCCCCAATCTAATGTACCGCTCATGCAAATGCAACTTTTCGTTTGTCCTGACCTTTCTTTACATGTTCGCAGCGAAGATAGCCGCACCACCAAACAACGCAGCAGCACCCATAGCACCAGTCTGCGCAGCGCCCGCAGTCGACGAAACTGTAGAAGTGAGAGTCTGACCAGCAGCATTTGTAGTCGTTTGAGTAGAAACAGCGCTTCCGGTCTTGGTCGCAGAAGAAGCGACACTGCTAGCTTTGCTGTTCACCGAGCTTGCAACAGAGCTGGCGCCGCTGGTGACCGAGGCATTAATGGACGAGAGTCTGGATTCGAGAGATGAGGAGGCTGAGGCGAGGGATGCGGAGTTGGTACCGCTCAGACGAGTGAGCTCTGAGGAGAGGGAGGATCGCAGGGAGGCGTCACCTGATGCAAGGGAGGAACCGAATGAGGAGGCATCGGAGGCTACTGATGATGCGAAGGAGGCGGGCACGCTGGTTGCGGTTGTGACGGCGCCGCCGACAGCTGAGCTTGCTGTTGAGATTGCACCATCGACAGCTGAAGTTGCGGTGCTGATAGCTCCTCCGACGGCGGAGGTGATGTCGCTCAAGACCTGTCCGGAAACGGTGGAGGCGAGAGCCAAGAGAGCAATGTTCTTGAATTGCATGTTTGCGGTTGTGTGAATTGTTGTACTTGTTGAGAAATAATTGAGAGATGTAGATCAGAATAGACTTTATAGCAAAGTGTCGATTGAGTTCAAGATGACTTGGCTGTGGGGTATGGGAGCAGAAATGAACAGGAGGGAATCTTGTTTATATATTGTTCTCGCCTATACCGTCTTGACACAACTACAACTAGCTGACGGTGCATGCTCAGCCTTCTCACTAAAAAAGACGTCACAGGAAGCCCGAAGTTTCCAATTTTAAGATTAGCGTCGTGCGCAGGGGCTGAAATGCGTGGCGGTCCGCTGGCGTCACTCAAAGTGCCGGACTACCCTGGTAATTTAGTAAGGCCTGGGACCAATGAACATCACATATGTACGTGAAAATTGCGGAGACGTGAATGGTGACCTTTTGTGAAACATATTCCCCCTTGGTATTATTGCCAGGGCCGGGTCTCGAGGGTACGCAAATTTTCCGAATCGAGTGTTGGAACTTCCCCGGACTTCCCGGCTCGTACAATCCCACTGTTGGCAAATCAACTTGCTCATGTCGACCTGCCCACGTAAGCAGACGCAAATATTCCTAGGCCAGGACGTCTTAATCCGCGCGTCCCGATTCTAAAATTCCGAATAATTGCTAATTTCTGCCATTTCTGCCTTGGAAGGGATTCCCTTTTTAGTAACCACTAGAGGCTTGAATGCATACGTAAAAGTTAAAACAGCCAGCCGCTTCGTAGGGAATTAATTTATTGGTTCTACTAGCGGAAATTCCCAGTTTTGTTGGAAGCCTTTCCGTGTGTGATGCAAGGATCGACACTAGGTTTCCGCGCCCCAGGCTTGGCAGGAGTAAGCGGGCTCCGCCTCCCGCATGAGTCGTCATCGCTCTCGCCATAATTCAATGCGTGGCAGATGCAAATGGCAAAGACTTCGAAGCAGCCTGTGCAATATAGGGAATTTCCACATTTCAACAGCAGCAATACATTACCGGCTGTGAGAGTTGGGTTCTTTCGAAGACGAGGGAAGTCATTTCGAGTTGATGCAAGGAGAGGACCCCTAAAAATGCAGGTACCGAGAAATCGGTTGCACGAGCTTGCGGGAAACCGGACCTCATAATTCCGGGCCAGTGTGACAAAAGCATCATATGTAACCTCAAGCTTTCAAGAATCACACATTGTGATAAGGTGAGATGCCCTTCTTGATTTCGAAGACAATTTCAGCAGCCTCGTCGGCGCTCTTTGCCTCGAAATCGTAACGCTTGGTCTCGGTCGCTTTGTAGACAACGACCTGGTGGCGATCAGCACTAAATCTTGAACTAGCTCGGAGCTTCATACCTTGAAATTTGTTGGATGCCGGCGAGTGACTTTGCATCCAACGACATGACTGAAATGCACGGTGGTTGTCTTGCCTTGCCCCTCAAACATCGTCTTACCTGTTGATGCAGGCATGATGTGCAGGTATTCGCCATCTATAGCTATCACTCTTTCATTCATGCCAACAAATCTCATTGGCTGTTTCCGCCAGACTGTGTATTTTCGATAATTTGAATTGCCAAGCTCATCTTGCTTGATCGCTTCTTGAGCAAGCGGATGAGCTCCAAGCATTTGTCCCTTTCTGATCTTGCGAATTTCGGGGCGATCCGTCATCATTGGCATCTTCGGCGACGAACTGCTCGGCGAGCCGGATAACGTCAATGGCCCATCGGTTGCAAACCTGCGACGAGCCAAATCCAGGTCCGCGCGATTGCCAATTGATTCCACCGTGCGATCTAGGAGCACAACGGTCCCCGAACCGGTAAGTTTGAGGACATGGCTAGCCTTGTCCAATTGTCGTTTCTTGCAAACGATGTCAAGAACTTCAGCAAGATATGTATCTGTAGTAACATCTAGAGTAATCATTTGTCCTGGTGCCGCATCTGCGGAGTGGATATGTACCATCAAGAGCTTTTGAACACCTGACCTCGCAGCTGGCTGTGATGGCGCCCCGCCGGGCATGGGGAGATCAGCCAAGGACGGGTTCTGCCGCAATGCAGACATGGTAGTTAGGAGCGGATTCTGGCGAGTTTGCGTTCCTAAAATAGTTGAAGCCCCTCCAGTTGAGGGTTGTGGCGTAGGAGTATTTCTGGGCGTAAGGTCATCCTCTACCGGCGCTGATGCTACGGTTTCTTGCTTGAATTGTGGTGTCAAGCTTTGATTTTGCTGGAATTGTTCTTCTGTAGCTTGTACCAGAGCAAATTCATCGAATGGTTTTGAATTTGACCTTGATCTTGCGGCCCGGTTATTGGCAGTCGTGAAGGAAGTGAGTGGTTTATTGCGTTCCAGAGCAGGAAAATCATAATCAACTTCTTCGTCCTCCACCATTCGTAATGTCCACCAGTTTACATTTAGTTTTTCCGGCGGTATAGCAGGCTCTAGTTTTTCCTCTGCGTATCTCCAGAGACTCAATCCAATAAGGTCGGCGACAGTCACCTGTCGATCGTTGGCCTCGTTTACGTGAACGCTTCTTCGTATGAGAACTTCGTATGGTTTGGTTGTAGAAGTCGCGAACGGTGCCCAAATTCGTAATGACAAGGGACTAGGGTCTCCTTGCCCCGATAAAGAGGCAAATGATTCAAAAGGAGACGCAGCTTTGGTCTGTCTTGCCTTGATGGCTGCGGAGAGTAGACTCTTTGGCGGCAATTGACTAATTGGCCGTTGAGGTGGTAGGGCTGGAAGGACGGCTGGGGCGGGCTTGGATTTCTTTGTTGGGGATCGTGTCAGCTCTTTCGGCATCGTTCCGACTATAGGTTCCGATGGAGATGCGTTCAGAGGTCCATCGACACTGTCGAGAATTGAGGCTGAATCGATGCTCCCCTCGAACTCTGAGTCCATATCAGACCCATCGGAGTCGTCCTCTTCCTCTTCCTCCAATAGATCACTTTGCTGCCTTTTGATCCCGACATTCGGGTCCGAAGTCTGACTATGCAGCGCTTTGCTGGCTTTCGCCGCATTCCGGGCGGCTTCCCGTTGTCGTTGAAAAGCGGACGCGTCAAACTCGTTTTCAGACGACATTTCGCTGCTTGTGACTGTGTCCCGCCTGGCGCGCTCCTTCACAGCTTCCAGCGTCGATTGTGATCCCCTTCGCGCCCCTGGGGTGCGAGACGGAGAAGTCACAGTGGATGACTGTCGAAGGTTCGAGCCTCGAATTGGAGAGGATCCAGATCGATTGCGTATAGGCATCTTCGAAAACTTAATCTGCTGTGCAGCACGCTGATCACCCTCTTCTTCACTATCATCACTTAGATCACTGCTATCTTCTTCCTCCATCTGCTCTCGTCGGCGCCGCCGCTTCGTAGCAATTCCTGGCCCAACCGTGTCTCCTGCCCCACCTCCAGTCACCATACCACCCTCTTCAGTTTCATCTTCTAGACCTGTGGCAAGACCTGCTGATCGAGGCGGAGCCTGGAAGTATTCAGAGGCTATAGCTGTGGGAATTGGCGGGGAATGTGTTCGTTTGATATTCGCAGAGTTCGGTCGCCAGCCAGCAGCTTTGAACCCCGCTGTATTGAGGAAAGAATCATTGATGGTGATGAGACGTTCCCCGACGCCATCCGCGATAGTATTTAGGTAATTAGTTCGTAACTGGTACGAGACAAGACTGCATGAATGTTAGCATTGCCAGACTAGTAGTCCTCCAGTCTCCAGTTAAGATGCGCAGGGAGACGTACTCCTCAATCTGAATTACCGACATTGCGCATTTCAGGATGTACCAGACAGCCCAAGCACAATATGCAGGTTTGATTCGACAACAGAGAGTATCCGAAAGGGTAAAGCAGTTGAGTTGGAAGTTGGTTGAAGATAGTCGCGCTCCGTAGATGTCGATGTGTGGTCAGTTCAGCCTTGTCGCATGAAGTCCGGGGAAGCATTCGCTTGGCGTCCAAATAATATTTTGATTCGACATCGACGTCCTCACATACAACAATAAAACAATCAAATAACCCGCGCACAGCTTGGCAGAGATGGGGCTTGTTGATTATTCCGACTCTGATGCTTCAGATGTCGAGGAAACCCCAGTTGCTAAGCCATCGACGAACCCTTCAAAGCCAGCATTTCAGAAGGTGGTGGACCGATCAAATCCAGGCAAAATCAAAGTAACACTCCCGCAAAGCTCTTCGAAGGACGATACGCCCAGCGACGAACCTCCCACAAAACGAGCGAAAACTGGAGGTGGAGCTTTCAGCGGGTTCAACTCCTTTCTCCCTGCACCGAAGCGCACAGCGCAGACGACCGCTACATTGGGAGGAGGCAATGCCGCCAGGAAGGGTCTTGGATCGGGCGTCAATTTAAAGACGGGAGCAAATCCCGGATTCAGCAGAGAGCCAGAGCCAGAGAGGGACTACACTGAAGATACGAAGAATGAAGATACGTCTACGCGTGGGGAGAATCGGCTCAGCCTTACTCCACCCAAAGTCACCCACAACGAAGAGCAGAAGCCGGCCGAAGAGGTAAAATTGGTTGGAAAGCCTTTGATGTTTAGACCTCTATCAGTTGCAAGGAAGCCAGCCAAGAAGAAGAATGCCAGCCAAGTTGCTGCAGCTGCATCTGCCCCTCCTCCCCCAGCCACACCCCAATCTAAAGCAGCGCCTGCACCCCGTCCCAAGGTATCGTTGTTTTCGATGGATGCAGAGGATACGAGCATTATAACTCCATCAAATGGAGAATACAAGCCGGTAATGTTCGAAACCCCGGAACAATCAACACAGGAAGAAGAGCACGAATCCTACAGTCTAGAACCGAGCTACGAAGATTATACCCCAAATACCTCCCAGAATGGACCTCCGCCAGCGGTACCTACGCCCCCAGTATCGCAGTCTCTCGATGACATCGCGGGAGATCTGAACCTCTCGGCAGCGGAGCGGCGACAACTATTCGGAAGACAGAAAGGTGGTCGAGGAAGCAAGTCCGCCACGAAGGTTATTAATTTCAATACCGACGAGGAATATTTACACAACGAAGAGCTCAGAGCCGCTGGAGAGCAAGTTGTCCACAACCCTGTCAGGTCTATTGCCCCTGGCAAACACAGCCTGAAGCAGTTGGTCAATGCTGCACAAAGTCAGAAGGAAGCGTTGGAAGAGAGCTTTGCCAAAGGAAAGAACAACAGAGCTGAAGCAAGCAGCAGATACGGATGGTAAATGGCTATGAGCAGATATTCCCTGAGCAGACACCAATGATACCCAGCTTTACCATTGACCTACCTTGAAGTCAAATCTCCTTTTATCGAGCGAGCGAAGGAGGATACTTTCTTCCATTTTCACAACTTCCAATTGCTTCTAGAAAGTCGCTTTTCAAGAATTCTGATCTTTACTTTCATTCTAATCTACTTGTCAACCACGTAGCTCGGAAGGGTTTGACGGGTTTAGTTCCCGTCCCAAAACTTGGGAACATCTAAGACTAGTCAGTCAGGATCGCTACGGACGCACTACTACAAAATCCCCAAATTAATTTATATGAGATTCCTCGCTTTCTTGAGACTTCCAGAGTGAAATTTACACCGAGAACTTTGCCCGAGCAAACATTCCGCACAGTTCAAGTATGTCAGACAGCGATCGCATTCGCGAAATAACGCGCTACAGTGTCTTCCGGGCTAAGTTTCCTACGGAACAGATGTGAGTACTTGGATCTAGGATTACAAATTCTCTAACATTTGATAGACAAAAGTGGGGTAATCTAAAGAGGGATTTTGAGGTGGCCGAACTGGCCCTGAAAGATCATCCGGGAGATATCATACTTTACTTCGGCCCCTGGAGATCGGACCTGAGAACGGTACTAAGATTGGACAAAAAGTGGCTATGCGATAATTTTTCCTATCGCAATAAAAAGCTTCAGGGCAAAGAGCCTAGATTCTTAGCCTTTCCTGGCTCCAAGGCGGCCGAATTTATCCAAGTCGTCAAATACATGGGCGTTGAACGTCCTCCGCGACTCTCTGCCGTTAGCGATGGAAACCAGCGCCTACACTACTCAGCTATAAGAGTTCCAAAGGCTTCCATGGAGGAAGGTATACATTACCTTGACCCAATTGCGGTCTATGCTCTCGCTGAAAAATTGGAACACGATGGGGTGATGATGAAGATCATTGATCTTCTGCATGAATTTTTCGAGAGACATGACGCCGTGCCTCACGAGTCACTCATTGAACGAGTATACAAGATAACGAGAACAGGGTCGTCCCTCAGAAGATTTCTACTACCATTATGGATAGAAGAGCTCGGCGAGCGGAAAATCGGTGGAGTGGCTTACCTACATTTGGTTGACTGCTTGGAAGACGATTCTCTCCCCTTTAACATACGCTATTTGATGGGCGTATATAGGGGCTTAAAAGTCAACGTGTGGGGCCGAGGTCCCTCTAAGTACCATAAACTCTGTCATTGCGCGACTTGCCAGGACATGAAGTGCTTGGCGTGTAAGCGAAGGGTTTGCAACGGAGATCAGTAAATAGATGAAGACCGGGAATCATCGAAGGTCCGAAAGGATGAATTGCGGACCGCACGGGACCAAAGTCAGCCCCGGAATACCTGGTGAGGTGAATACATCCCCACGCCTGCCAAATGGGAGCTTCCGCAGGAATAGAAAACACATCGCTCCTTTCCCATCTCTGCTGTATCTCTCACCGTTGGCGGACCAACGTACGCGCTGGAGCAGAAATTCATGCAGGTACCAACAATCAACTCATAATCAGTTTCCGAAATTTCTATTTTCGCCTATCCACAACTCTTATACGCTCCTCGGTGGCTATCAGGCGTCGCCACATTCGTCCATTCTCAGCAGCGTTTACCTATTCATAGCAAAATGTATCACAGAGATACAGAAGTCATACCGCTGATACAATATGCAGTTATCTACGCGCCCATCTTGTACTGCAGTCATACATCACATCACCGAGTATCCTCGAAACATCATCCAGGAAACATTTCTTAAAGTGCAACTATCCAGGACATGCAGGATTCTTGGGCGCTTGCTCGTTCTACGACTGTTTCAGAGTGCGTATGTTCTATGTATACTTGAGGGAGGTGGCAAGAGGGGTGCAGGCTGACTGTGCGGTGCTTGCTGTGGGGTCTGATTCAATGTTTCGAAACATGAGGGGAGCAAGTACCGGTACAGAGAGGAAGTTGTAGACGATGGGGGCTTGCTGACTGCGTCATGCGTGGGGTTTAGGGCCCATCTCTCGCGCCGGTTGTACAAAGATACTTTATGTGATACTCAGAGGCTCTGCCGAAGGAAAAGGATTCGCTGACTGCGTAGGGGCTCAATGTTTCATAGCAAGAGTGGTGTTTTCTGCACAAGTAGTACGCAATCTTTATTGGTGTTCTCTATTTCAGGTATTTCTTACCGAACTTGCCCTGAGGCGTATTGTAGAGATACCAAGACTTGACCGCTCTCCTATGAGCAGGAGAAAGCCAGCCCTACACAGCCAGCGCATTATTCTCACGCCCAGCTGACAGTCAATTCAGCTCACAGACTTGCGCTCTAGCAGCAAATCAATAAATCAAAGGAATATTGGCATTTCGAAGATGAAATATCGTCTCACAGGATCTCAATGCCCTTATAATCGCAATATCGAGAGATGAAGGCGGCTCCAGCCCCACGTTCTTCAGCAATCTAGAGCACGCGGGAAGATCGGATAAGGGCAATCCGATGCGAGCTGACTACATTGCGGGGAGAGCTCAGGGGAAACTTCGAGCCAGTTAAATTGTGCGATCTTGCAGCGAAGGCATAATTATTTGTTTCTATCCTGGGCTTGCAGACGCACAGAGTTGTGCGTTGGCCAGTGAGGGGTCAAAGTTCTGATCGCATATGCAATCGACGGCTAACTTTTCTTCAGTGGCGTACTTTTTTCCGGTGGTCTGGAAGAAGGGTGGGGTTTGGATACGGTTGCTCTCCATTTTCGTACGGGCGCACTGGCATTTTGGTGCGCGCAGCCCCTGAGGGTGCGTCATTTATCAGCTCCTGAGTGGTGGTTAATATGCACAAAAATCTATTTTTGAAGAATACCCGGAGCTAAAAGCGCCACAAACTATTTCTGTCCGCCGACGATCTCAGGAAACAATCATCCTATCAGAACCCTTATTCCATCTCTAAATAGCATCAAAGATGCTTCCCGTCTCGACTCTGAGCGCTTACATCCCCAGATCTCCTTGTCAGTGGCCCAAGTGGGAATTGTCGGTCTGTGATGGCTTCTATTTCGAATATACTTCAAAGGTAGCAGGTACCCCCTCAGGTAAGGATGTAGACGCTTCCTCCTGTTTATTCCTGGTACCGGCGTCAAAGAAGCGACTGTCGCGTTTGTATATCTCGTCGTCGAAGCCGCGGACAAGTCGTTCAAGGCCACCAACAACTTGTAGCGCCAGTGAGCTTTACAATAATTGTTTCAACACTCATAACCATCGTCGACCTCCTTAAGACCGCGACCTCCTCGACCTCTACGTCGACCACCCTCATCGACGACTCTCCTATATCACTATCGTTGTGTTACACAAGACCTCAAGCAACCTCAGTCAAGATGCCCATCACCAAAGACCACATCTCGTCGCCACTCGAGGCCGGGTCGTCTTTGCTTGATTCTCAACTCCTCCCAGTACCCCTCACCAACGCCTTAGAATACGTTTCAAGTCGCTTAGCCAGGAAACGACTTCATCTATCCCTCATAGTCGTTCGAAAGGAAGTCCAAATCCCAGCTCTGTCCTCACCAACATCACCCAGCCGCACTTCCTCCCCATCCAGCTCTGTTACGACTTCACCTGCGCAATCACTCTTCAGCGGCGCATCGTCAACTTTCTCGCGCACGATCTCAAAACATTCTAGCAATTCATCTTTCTCCGACTCTACGTCAGAGTACTCTGCTTCTTCAACCTTATCGCGCACGCAATGGCCGAGCTTGCCTTCTTCCCCGAGGGACTTTGCTGCTTCTCCGAGAATTCAGAGCCCGTCTGCTGCGTCTTCGCCGACTTTACCGACCAGTTTCCCAACTTCCCCAATTACACCGACGACTCCAACGACGCCGAATCAGTACGGGATCACGCTGCTGCATGCTAGTACTCTGACAGTAAAAGCGGAAAAGATCTTGAGGCATACTATTGCTAAGGCTGAGAAGAAATTCTCTATTGGGTAAGACTCCACTCTACTTTTCCCCTTTCCACATGAGTCATCATGTGATCCCCTTGACTATAGCTCAATGTGCAACCTTCACCGTCTCTTTTTAGATAAACAACTAACATTCCTTCTAGATCCGGCTGGCTCTCACCTAGACCCCTCACCTCAACCTCCAGATGTCCCCTAACCCAAGATCTCATCGCCCGCTCCCTCGCCCAAAACGAAACTATCTTCTCCTCCGATGGGCTTTCCCTCCTCTCTCTCGACCACGTCTACACCTTCAAATGCCACCTCCACACCTATTCACGCACCCTCTCACCCCTCGACCTCATCACCGCCATCGACGAGCTTCGGCGACTCGTTCTCGCTCAAAACGGGAAGCGCATCACCAAAGGTTACCTAATGCGCGCCTATGAATGGCTAGGCGTGAGCATGTCAGCACTCGTCGAAGTGAACGAGGGATACAAGACCGCATATGGAGGACCAGAACGCTACGGCGGAATCGAGGTCCCAACGCCCACTATTCCAGCACGGCCATCACCACCAGCGCTCAAGACAACTTTCGATCCCTGCGAAATCAACAAGATGAAGCTTTCTGTCTCTTACAGCCCGGTCTCTAACTTGACTACTTCGCCTGAGAAATTCTACACAGGAAGTCCGATCCGAGAAGTCGAGGTTGGCGAAAGTGCGAAGGGAAAAGATAGTGGTGCAGGGTTTTGGGGAAGCGAAGGATTGAAGGAAGATAGGGGACCGCATAGAAGGGGCCCGTTGACACCGAATGGGTTTGAGGATATTACTCCAGTGACAAAGGGAGAGTGGTGCTTTTTGATGGTGGGAGAGGGATGGAAGGCGAGGACCGCCGCAGTGGAGACTTGCTGACGGACGTTTTGAGACTTACGCATATTTCTTTTGTTAAAGCATAGGTGTTCTTAGGATGGCAGGCATTTGGGAAAAGGGTATTCGAGAGCAAGAGCTGCGATCGGACTCCGGGCATGAATAGTAACGGCGCATATACCCTTATACAGGTCTTGAGACCCGGTGCATAAGTTAGAGAGAAAATAAGAATACAATAAATCATACAAAGCAGCGACTCATTTTGTAGAAAATCCTGGGGACAGAAAAAGCGTGACTAATTCTGCATGGCCACGCCGAGTGGGACATTCAAAATACGCAAGAATTGGTCCAGCAATTTTGTTCTACCGCGAGTTGAGATTGTTCAGATCTCCCAGGGAGTTTTCTTTCAACACGATTGGTCCGCTCAAGACCGATGTACAGTCGTGGCTAAACCTCCCTGAAGCGCTAAGCCTGAATAAGGGGACCGCTTGTGAAGACCGCCAGGCTGAGTGGGCAGCCTTATTGAACGAACGCTTCTCTTGCGTACTTAGGGGCGAGCTGGATCTCATTCCACGTATCTTCAATTCGAAATATACTCCTGACTTCCTCAATATACTGAGATTCACCGCTCTTGTTTCTGTTGCGCGGTCTTCTGCTGGTGCATGAGGCGCTTCAAGGCGAAAGCATGATGTCCGCAGTCGCCAGGGCAGATATGCTCCATTCCCCGAGTCTATACAAGCTTGCTGTAGCTCTTGGACCATATACTATACCCTCCGGGTATGACCCGATGTTAGGAACTAAACGTGTACGAACAGCGCTGGTTGACGAGAGACGGGATGAGGAAGAGCGTAGGTTGAATGCTTCAAAGCTGATTCAGAGAGTATGGCGAGGGCATCGTACGAGAATGTTACTGGCAAATGGGAAGATATTGCAGTCGAATATTCCTCACCTGGAACAGAAGCACGAGGTTTCGTTCGATGACAGCGAATTCTTTGATTATGATGTGTTCAATGAAGACCTTTCTGGCGATTTCGAATTTCTGTTCTCGGACCCACCAGCTGGACTGGGAGACGGACTTCAGCCGCCCTCTGCCACAATAGGTACTTACTTCCCTTCTGATGCTCCGTCGGCTTCAGAATATGCGAATCAAGGACAACCGGCCTACCCTTCTGCTGCCGACATTCAAGAATCTCATAGTCCAGTTCTTCCAGCAAATGAGCAACAATTCATTGCACCAGCCATATTACCCGGTCCTGTATTGGGCTCTCATACATCTCCCAAGCTGGGTAAGTCGTGAACCAACGCAGTCTAAATTGGAACAGCAATTGACGACTGAGATAGATATGAACGATCCTGAGGTGCTAAAGCTTTACACCCAGCTTGTAATATTCCAACAAGATACCACCAAGAGCTCAATGATATTCGATAATCCTGATATCACCAAGCAAGATCTTCTCTATTCATTAGCTCGACAGATCGGTCTCGAATTCACGCACACACTTCGCCCACCCCATGTCACACTTTTCAATCAGATGTCCCTATTCTCATTGAACCTCCATCAAGATGTCCATCTTCCTAGCTATGGAATGAACGACTATTCTTCTCCTGAAACATTCATGGAGCTATCTCAGTTCTCACCTTTCAACCCCACTCTTCCCGCTACCCCTCCGGACGAGGGCACGATGACCCCAGATGAGATTGCTCAGATCAACGCCAATGACAACAATCTCCTTGAGATGTCTGATGGCGACCCTTCTCAGAAGTATTCTTGGATGGATCTATTTCCCGAGTTCACTGAGTCTCCCGAGGCCTGCCAACCAAATGATGGCAAAGGCGGAACGCATTATACAACCCTCAGGCATCCAGCGCCACGACAGAGAACTACAATTGCATGCAAATATTGTAGGAGACATAAAGTAAGTGTAATACTTTACTCTGTAACGCAGGATAACTTTCCGTCTGAATTCTTTATCAAACAAAATTGAACAGGAGGGAAACCCAAGAAATATTTGGAAAGAATTCGGGATAGTTGACTGTCATAGATTCGTTGCACTGGTTACGGCCAAGACCCCAAAGGCAGTTGTACCAATTGCCGGCGTTTCCAGCAAGAATGTATCTTTGCGCCGATGCCTATACCTAAGCATTTCCTCACTCCAGCGTTCGTTCCTGCCCATTTTGGCAATGAGGACTTCCACGAAACTCCAATGCATGGACTTGATAACGTATCATCGGAAGGTGACCATGTAACAATAACAACAGAAACACAGCAACCCACTCCCACTCCCTTCGGAAATACATCCTCTCCTTCGAATGCCGTAGAGAAACCAGCAAACATTGACACCGATCTTCAAACCCGTACTTCCCACGAGTTTGTCATCGATCTAGGGTACGGCAGAGAAAAGGGTAAGAATAATTCTCTCGGGAGACAAGGTCCCTTGAACGAGTCTACTCTTGCAAACTCCAAAGCCGTGAAAGCCATTGGTGCATGTTGGAAATGCAAAGTACTTCGGAAGAAGGTGAAGACTCGCCCTCCAAACTTTGATCACCTGACCTCTGTTGACGAAAGCTAGTGTGACGATACAGAAACATGTCACAATTGCATTAAGGGCGAAGAAAGCTCCTTGTGGAAAGACATTGGCTGTAGACGTGGACCGCTGAAAGCCCAGTTACGAAGAGCAATTTTTTGTCCGAGATACCAAATTGCTGGAGCGCAAATTTTGTACACCTCAAGAAAAATGTTCGTTTGCGAGACAGTAGCTCACCAACTAGAATGGGATGGGACGCGGCATGAATTTTGTGCATCTGCATCGCAGTCAGTGGGTGTGAAAAAGATAGGGCAAAGAGAAACACTGGCAGACCTTAGGCGACAGATCTTGGACAGCAGATTGGCTTTGTTCAAGCGTCCTGTGGCCTCCGATATATCGACTTCACACCAGAGTCCTTCAATCCTCCATGGCTGGGCTCTGTTTGAATACTTGTCAAAGTTTGCGGTTCAAAGGTTCTCCGGGTCAGGTTTGTCGGAATACGTAAGTGGAGCATACTCACCCAAGTACTAGGAGTAGACCATCTGACAGCAACCGATAGGAGAGCCTCATTCGGATAAGCTTAGAATGCCTTCAATATGGTCTGGAGGCTATGCACGTGTGTTTGCAAGGACGCAGACTGTCGGCTCATGGAGTTTGTACGCCCAAGAAGTGTTGTGTCGGTCCAGCAAAAGTCATTCAAAACTGCCTGGAACAGTACACCAATGAGCTATCGCAACAACTTTTCAAGAAGAAAAACTTGCGTGGCGACCTTTCCTGGTGGCTTCCGACCTTCTGTAGCTTGATAATACAAGGATTTGTCCTTCGAACAATCAAAGCTTCATCAACGACCGGAGAGGAGCTAGACTCTAAGTATTTGCAGCTAGCGGTACTATTATTCTTAGCAGTTTCACCCAAGGATATGAATGACACTGACGAGGAACTCTTGAAAATATTACTGGTGTTCGGATGCAAAACTCCAGCCGAATGTCTGCAAGATGTTTTCGGGATATCAGACAAGCCGGCTAAGTCATCGAGGTCCACGAATGAAACGGCTGACTCAAATGGCAATGCCATACTCCGCGAAAGTACAGAAGAGCTCAAAACATGCGACCAGGTCAGTAATCAAGCGGCCTATATCCAAAAACCAACTGCACCTACGGGCATTGACACCAAAAAAGATCAACTAGAGGATATCCTGATGATAGATCACCATGATTCTGGAGAAGATGGGGATGTGAGCCGGCTTGGACAGCATGGCAAGAGAAGGCTGAGCCCAGTGGAAGATAACGAAGATGAAGCCGCACACGTCGCGACGGCGGAAGTGCTGCTCCTTGTCGAGAAGAGCGCCAAGATCGTCGAGATTAAATATGCGCTCAAACGTTTCCACGATCACTGACCAGACTGTCCCACAAACACGTACACCTCGAGAAAATATCGAAGCCTATACTCCTCTAGAAAAGGACCTTGAGAGGGAGCAGAAGTATGACTATGGGTATGGTAATGCCGATTTCGACGCCGCAGAGGCAAGAGATATGTTGCGTGCCCGCCTGGATGCTTGCCGAAGGCCGTGGTGGTGATCACACAGGAGGTGATCAAAAGCTTTAGTTCTGTATATGCGGAAGGAATCTGCTCTCAGTATACTTGGTAAAACCAAGTTAGCCTGAAGTGGTTGCACTGCCCTTGTAGATTCATAGAAGGGATTACTTGCTTCCGTGCGCCTTGGACATTTAGAGGTACGGATGTTCAAATGAATACCAGGTCTCACAGTAAGCCAAGAATTTTGTCCTGAAATAAAACTCTGATGAAGATAATATACAAGATCTGGTGTCTTTCAATTCTGAGCCAAAGCTTTAAGGCCACGCCGTTGGGTATCTATTCAGAAAAGAGATCAAATTCACAAATGTTCTGTCCAAAAAGGTCAGTAATGCTTCATACCAACTGGCAAAACCACAACATACCTTCCTCTTGATTTTAAAATCATCATAAAATTCTCCCCAAATGTCCCGTGATCTGCAGTCCACCTTCCCATCTATCCCAGTCTCACAGAGTGGTCTCATATTGTCCCAATCCTTGGCCTTATGCTTCATCCACGGCTTTGGCAACGGGTCATCACTGAAATGCACATATTTCGCCTCGCTCCTCACTATCCCCGCATCCCACTTTGCTCCATCACTCCCCAAATACGCCGAATGATCATCTTTTCTGAACTCTCCTGTCAACAATGCGTATTTCTGGTGTGGAAGCACCACGCAGTCATTGCCGTACAGAGAGTTCATGATTTCCATATCATAAACACCGTCGGTAGCTTTTACAACGGCTTGTTCCACTCGAGTGAATTCCTCGGTTGAGGGCGTGATGACCATGATGTGCGAGGTCAGGGTCGGCTTTTCAAGCCAGTAAGCCTTCGGCATGGCAGCTCGAGCTGGCGGGATGAAGAAAAGCTCATCGAGATGCGCGAATAGAAGGGCATCCGAATCCAGGAGAAGTAAACGAGAATATGTGGTTTGGTTGAAAGCCAGAAGTTTGGTGTAGGATTGGGCCCATTGTCCTGTCCGGAATCAGAACCTCGTTTTCCATCAATTGAATCAAACCGTGGGAGACTTACTAAAACTCAGGTTTTTGCTCATAATATCAACAGGAACAAGTGTGACGTTATACTCATCCCTCGCTTTCAACAAAAGATACCCTTCATAAGCACTCGTTTTGTCGAGGGAATATGTGGCTGGGTACATCAGCAGTCTATCCGCTTTACTGCCAAGCCGATGCAACGACTCAAACAGCATCACCGAGTTACACAGATAATCCGGATTAGTGACATACTGCACATAAGCGAATTGACTCCAGTCCACATCACCCTGCTGTACAGGGGGCACAGAAATTGGTTCTTTTAGTAAGCATTTAGGGCCTCCGAGGCCCATGTGCGCAAGAACATTGTGCTTCTTCCCCTGAGATCGCAAAAATAAAAAGGCAATGATAAAAAAGAGGGCGGTAATGACATTACGCATCCATTTTGAGCGCAGGATTTGCGAGAGGCTGGGCCGCGGGACAGGGGGCTGCACGTGACTGGAAAGTGCAAATTCATCATTTCCTGAGCTGACGGGTATAAGGGAGGAGTTCTGGAGAAAGTCCGGAAGGTCTGATTCTTGGTAATTTCGAGTCATGTCGAGGTGCTTTCTTCGAGGAGATTGGGAAGCAGGAATAAGTTTTTGCGTAGGGACAAGTGGACTTCGGCACTGCTGGACATCATCGGATCTCCGGAAGATTGAATATGTCTGTGTTTCGATGAGCTTGAATCCGGTATTGGGAAAAGAGGACACAGACAGATCAGACGGAATCCATTTGCTGTTGAGGATATTGAAATCCAACCCCTGAATTCTCCTACGAAGTTGCTGGTGACGTGGCTTTTATTTGATTTAACTTTGGTGCCGCTACTGATACAAGTATGAACTGAAGAATTGCAAAGAGAGAGGGATAATGTACAGTATAATGAAAGTTCCCTTTGTCTTGCAATGCGATGGATATCAAGTGAGAAGAAGAAATCGTGACCTCCGCCGTGAAGAACCAGGGTCGGAAATTACCGCTAAGCCCCATTGGGAAGTTACTATCTACCGACAACAGTGACGACCGTCCTTCTTGACGCGCCATGACTTTCCAAAATGATGATATAGAGTCTAATTTTGCCAGCTATTCTCTTGTTGATTCTACAGGATGATAGGAACATCTGCATTGCTTCAAGAATCCTTCTGAGGGACCAAGAAAGGCGGCGAAAATGGTGACGTTGAACCCTGAGGCCTGGAGTAGCACCACATCTTTGTGCAAGCAAGCTGACAGGAGATCGATCCGTGCGTGGGTTGTACTGCGGCGAGCTAGATAACGGTATCCGGCATCTGATAGAGAGAAGCCCAACAATCGAGTGGCTCTGTCGAGAAATGAAGACTGCGAGCCAGTGCTTGCTCTCTCATTTCGAAGCCGCCAAAGATGGCGGAGATAAGCGGGATGACCCGACGCCTTTCGTGAAAAGTTATATCTAATCTCATCTCATGAGGTCTTCGGATCATCCAGAGCATTTGATCTGCTTGATTTGCGGCAGTCGGCTGTCTTCAGAAAGTGGGGGAGGACTGCATTGTTTCAGAACGGGCAAGTGCATCCAGCGCGTTACTGATTGCTGCTGCCATACCCTTCTACAGTATCAAGTTTGATCTTTTTGCACCTCTCTTTCCCCCCGAGGGCGATTTGATGGCCCAAGTGAGATGATTTCGAAATTCTCGTTGGCATGGCTTACCGCGCAAGTTTCTTTATCTGACTTCAAATGTCTGAGTATTTTTGCTTTGGATTATCTACTATTACCTTGCTCTGCCGTTGCACGGAATGCATTATGGCAACGATTGTATTTTTGATATCTGCATTTCTGCTCGGGGACCGACATCGTGCCACAAGATTGAGCCCTCGACCATTCTCCACACTTATCCACTTCACATGTGCCTGTCGGGAATCAGGAGAAGATACGGCGGGGTAACGTTCCACGAGAGGCCATGTCTCCGATACTGGAGTACATAAAATGACTGAGACTCCTCAAAACTCGTGGCATTTTATCGTTTGTTGCATGTTTAATTTCTTAGGGCAAATTTACGATTACAGTATCATGGACTCTTCAAGCGATCATGATCCCACAATGTGGCCCCCAGGAACGGTTCGAATCGAAGATATCCACAGGAGCAAAGGAAAGGACATCATCCTATCGCCACAGCCTACAGATGATCCCAATGATCCTTTAAACTGGCCTCGATGGCGTAAATACTGGAACTTCGCCCTTTGTTGCTTCTACGCTCTCATGATATTCGTTCTCATCGATGCTGCAACACCAACCTGGGAGCCAATGCATGTTAAGCTCGGTTTCAGTTACACGGATCTGAATAATAGCTATGCCGTGGGCTGCGGAACACTGGCTTTTGGCGCATTTCTGCTAGTTCCTTTCGCCCTCAAATACGGCCGTCGACCAGTCTACATTGTCACTACAACAATACAATTCGGAGTGGCCATATGGTCTGCAAAGATGAAAACCGTTGCCGACTTGATGCTCATCAACGCTTTCAGTTGTGGGGTGGGAGCTCTCTCGGAAGTCATTGTCCAAATGACAGTTGCAGATGTATTTTTCATCCACGAACGAGGAGCAATGAACACAATATATGTTTGGGCAATTGGGATTGGGGGTTCTTTGGCGCCTGTCGCATCTGGATATATCACATTGGCTCAAGGCTGGCGATGGGTCTGGTGGTGGAATGCCATTCTTTTCGGTATCTGCATACTTTTGTTTGTCTTCACTTACGAGGAAACAAAATATACGTACCCAATCACAATGGGTGTTTCTCCGGGAAGCCAGGAGATTCTGTGTTTAGAGCCCGCAAGAACCACTCCAGAACCCAGAGCTCGATGTAAAAAGGGGGTTGATAGTATTGAAGCGCCAATCAGGAGTATGTTGCCAGATACCAGGAAAGATAGAGGCAGCGTGGCTCGATGCCACGATACGGTCAGAATCAACAATGCCATTCCACAAAAGTCATACTGGCAACGACTGTCCTTAACAACGAAATCAGAGGGAAGCTTCAACACCTTCGCCCGTCACGCCTATCAACCGGTCGCCATCCTCTTCACGATCCCAGCAGTATGCTACATGTCCGTCGTTTACGGTGTCATACTTTCATACGCAGTAGTCATGATAACCATGTTATCAAGTTTCATGACACTTCCACCCTACAACTTCGACTCGGGACAAATCGGCCTCATGAGCATACCAGCCTTCATTGGGACTACACTTGGAGCCATCGTCGTGGGCCCCCTCAGCGATTGGTCCATCATTTATCTTTCCCGCCGCAATAATGGTATCTACGAGCCGGAAATGCGACTCTGGATGATGGCACCTTTCGTACCATTCATACCTATTGGGGCTTTGATGTTTGGAATAGGACTGAATAACGGCCTGCCGTGGCCTGTGATCGCGGTCGGATATGCGATTTGCAATCTGGGAATCACGCCGATTAGCAGCATTGCGTTAACTTATATCACGGATTCTTACACTGAGGTGAGTAGAGATCTCAAGATGAAGGTAGAGAGGTACTGATTCTCGGTAGATCGTTGGAGATGCCTTGGTTGGTGTTACGTTCACTCGCAACATTATTGGGACAATTCTGGTCTTTGCATTGGACCCATGGATACACGCTATGGGTATCCAAAATGTAATTGTCATAATTACTGTGCTCGGCACAGTTGTCTTAGCTTTTGTGTTTGTTTTCATTTACTGGGGGAAGAAGATGCGAGTACGGAGTGCGGGGAGGTACAGATTTTACGCTGAGCGACAATTTGAGGCAAGACAAGTTTAGGCGACTGTTAATGACTCGTAGATTCAAAATGATCGCTCTGAATCCCAAGGGTATTTTGCCTGGTTGACTTTTCCTTATCCGCAATTTAGTTCGCCATTTGTTTACAGATCCGGATCCAGCGTCTTTTCGGGTTTTGATCGCATCTATGTGCGACTCCTACCCTTCCCGGTTTCTTTGGCGGGCGTTTATTGCTTTTGTGGCTGGAGCTGTGCTTCGTAGGGTAGATTGATTGGTTGAGATTTGAAAGACGGGTCCGCCTCGCGGCCTCGTCAAGCCGCCTTGCCAGTAGGACGGAAGTCTCCATGTTCCCCCCACCTGATCATTCCTCCAACCTACACGTTGAAACGAGGTTGATTGATTGTCAGCATCTTGCGGACTCCGTGGTATTGATCTCCCGTCGTGGGTCAATGATCATCGCCGAGGAAGGGGAAAGTTCGACATTCTTCCCGCAGCCCCGAGCCTCGCGCGTGACAATGGCTTCACTTGGCCGCCTGACGAATGCTATCGTTGCTGCCAACAACGAGAACACCTTGCAATTAGCCGGTTTCAACATTGACTTCTCTCTTCTGAAAGTGGAAGCCCCGAAAGAGTTCATGGGTCTTGGGGCAGTGCTTTCCCAACAGCGAAAATCGAACGCAGAAGATGGGCCACTCCACCGAACGGCACGAAAGCTTGGTGCTCTCTTCGAGCAATTACTTCCATCAACTCCAAACCTAATACGAGTATATGGAAAACGAGCTACAAACATATTCCAAACTCCCGGGGTGAATCCTCAAGGTTCCCGGAGAGATGGCCCCTTCGAAAACTTCGTTGGTGCTGATGGTGCGTCTCTCTGGGCTGCCGCCACCTCAGGCCACTCTGCTGTGGCCGTTTATCTTCTGGCGTGTATGTTAGCACGTAAATGGGATTCTCACATCGCAATCTCAATATGGGTGGAACTGGTTGCCGAACGAAAGAAAGAGATCGAGACTGCTTTCAAGGAAGGCAACGTTGCGTCGATGACAGTCATTTTAGCTGCTGGACAGGACTTAACAAGAGAAGAATTGAGTCTCTGGGATGACAGTGCGCGAGCATGGCTACAAAGTGCAGACATCGCCAAAATGACCGAACTTAAGCAGCTCGAATTGATTTTGAAGAATGTCGAAGCTCTTATCCCCAGCGGTGCAAACACTTACACAAACGTTGTTTCAGCTTGGACACAGGCAATGGTGGGATTGGAACAAATCTTGCTAGGTGTGCCTCAACAAATTTCTGATGGATCCGTGCTACTGTCGTTGTCAGCCTGGCATATCTTTCCAGATCTTTTGGTACTGGGAAGCAAAACAGTCAACGTCAAGTTCGGAGATAATCTTGTTCCTGGTGGTGGAGTAATCACAATTGGCCTTCAAAGTACTGATCCAGGTCAAGGCAAGATTAAATGGTCGCTTGCATTGTCCCACCTGCGATATTACGGTGACCCCGTTGAAGTGACGAGCGGGGGAATCGAGTCCCGTGTCTCGATGAACCAACTCCATTTCGCAGCTTTTGGAAGTCTTCTAGCGAGATGGGAAGTTCCGATAGAAGAGACCATTCCTATCTCGAAGTGGTTTATTGCACTATGGGCCAGACTGGAACAAACTCCTGCAGATCAAAGAGTGCTCTGGTGTGGAGAACTATCTCTTCGCGAACATCTTAACTGGCTGCATGTCCTCGTCAAAGCTGCCGGCAATCTTTTAGCATGTAGAGCCGAAGAGTTAGATATCGCGATTATGATTGTGGGGTTCGGACACCGTCGGGGTGGTACTTTCCTCGGAACCATCAAGCGGCCTCCCACGCCATTTTTCGGACTCTGTAACCGTTTGGTTCTACTGTCCTTGCAAAAACATACAAATGTTGATCGTGGCATACAATATCTTCGCGAATTTTCAAAGATGGTTGGATATGAAGATGGAGATGCTTTCATCGGCTTCAATAGCTACAATGAGGCTGACGAGGAAAGTCATGACGAGGAAAGTGGTTCGTTTCACGTCGAGTATGCCACTGCAGTTCCTCATATCATAGCTGGACAGAAGCGGCATAGTGATATTGAAGTCAAGCAGCCTCAGAATCTCTGGCGATCTGTGAATCTCTCTACGAATACTGATGATAAGTGCGACTGTGACGGCGACTGCGGTCCAACTTGTGCTTGTGTCATTGATCTTCGTTTCTGCAACTGGAACTGTCATGGTGAGAGCTCTTTTGAGGTTCGGAATGCAGCATGCCGAAATGCAAGCACAGCTTTTGAAGAACGAGCTACAGAAATATTCAATCAAAGAGAACTCCGCAGTCCCTTCGGTCGTTCGTTGCACGAAGTATCAACGAATGCTAAAGATTCAACTCAACGGTCTATGGAATGGGTTGATCCGCCACTCCTGTTCAGTAACCTGCTGAAAGTTTCTTGCTCCCAAAATATGAGGTCCCAAGATGCAGCGTGCACTGTTACGCAGCCATGCTGCTGCTACGATTCTTGTAGCTCGTACGTGGATCCCAAAGACTCATCTAAAGAACCAGAATTTGAGTCCGACGGGAAAGAGATCTACCATTCATCGGTGTTTGACTTGGCTTTCTCCAGCATTAATTCAAGCTTCTGTCTTTGGGTAAAAAGGAATCATGAAGGCAAACCCCACCCAAAACTTGATGTTCGGCCAAGGCAAGCAGACTTGCTAGTCAATACTGAAAGTGCAACCAAATTCCTAACATTACTTGACCCTGGCGGACTTCTCGAATACATCACCAATATGAGAGGCGGCAGAACTCGCCTTGATTCTGCAATGAGTCTTCCGCGCGAGATCATCAATACACTAGATCTGAGTTTTCTTGAAGCATTGGACACACTCAGCGTTGCCTCTCAGATATACGAAGAACTAAATGGCGCTACAATACCTCTTGGAGTCATGTCGATGGATCTCAGCTCGGCTCGCTGGATGGATATCTCGGAATCATCAAGTGAATACGAGATAAACGTTGATACGACACACGATTCCGGCGACGTCTTGCCCCGAATATCTCGTGCTCAAGCTTTTGCTTGTATCATGATGTTTGAGTCGGGAAATTTAAACATAACTCTGAATTATAATCTGGCCAGCGTCATGGCTATCTCATCTGGAAACTCAATATTTGTGCCCAAAGCTCTCCTCTCCGATCCATTCGAAAATATCGATGAATACAAATTCCAGAGAATTGTGGGTAATATCGGCAAACCTGGGATTACGTTACTAGTGTGCCCGCAAAACCCGAGAATCCGCGGCCTAAGTGATGATTTTCGAGTGGTCCGGCATGGAAGGTACGATTTCAAACGCGAGGATAACTTTAAGGAGACAAGTCTACATCTTTCTTTTACTGATTGGAAACTACCACTTGATACGGGAACTCGCTCATGGGGAAATATCACAAAAGATGTTCATTTTATTGAGTCGGTTGTTTCGGTCCATGATCGCGGGGTATGGGTTGCAGATATAGATCTCGTGAAAGACAGCCAGAAGCTCTGGCGGCTTGTTTCATGCGGTTGCCAGGACCAAGAAGCACAGGTTTCGAATAAGTCAAGCATGTCTATGCGCCTTACCTCAATTGATAGTTGGGACGAGCTTTTAGATAGCCCCAAGGGAATAGGCGTATTTCGAGCGCGGGGGAATTGGGCGGCTCGTCTGGCAGCAGCTTCAATCTTGGGTAGGCGATCTGTGTCCGACAGCAATTCGTTCATCGTCGGTGCAACAGCTCCCTGTTTGAGATGCGCTCATAAATTGATGTCCTCCGAGGCACAGGAAGGACTCGGTAATGGTCCCAAGCACCCATCTTTCTTTGTCGATTAGGCATGCTTTTGAGCAAATGAACTTCACATATTTGTAGTCACTCGCGTCCAATCATGTTCCAGCACTGCTAGTGTGTGAAATTTCCACATTCCCCGTGAATCTAACACACATCATTACGAGCCTGTGGGGGGAAGGTTAGAGGAGCCTGAAATTATTAGAGCAGAATCAGTCTTCAAGTGACAGTCAATGAAAAAGAGGTTTCCTTTGTACAACTATGTTTGCTCGGAAATGAGGTTAGTGATGCTCCAACAGCGGGAGTATTATAAGTGGATCGCATCCTGTCACTCCACCCGGCCCCCAAAAACTCAACAGCACTTCTAGCAAATTTTCTTCTATGATCTGGGATACCAGAACAACTATCTCTAGTTGCTATTGAGATCATATTTTCCTTAACGCGCCAAGAAAGCTCTATACACAACTCTTTTCCATCATTTGCTCAGCTTCCTCCCGAGATCCGTGAGCAGATCTGGGAAATCAGCGTCGCGGACTATCCTGCTCGAATAATCGACTTCCGAGAATACCGCCTTCCGACCCTTGAGGAGTCGTCGACCGGTTCTGGCCTCTCGGATTCCATCTCTGACGTCGGCCCAAGTCAATGGACTGAGAATAATGCGCGAGACGTGACTGGGTTCAAATCTCGAGTCCCCGCTCCAGTAATTCTCTACGTGTGCGGGCATTCCCGCCGGATTGCGCGAAAAACGTACACCAAAGCATTTGCGACTGTGGATATGCCCGCCGAAACATGGATTGATTTCGAAAAGGACATTTTGTATCTCACGTTGGATTTCTGTTGTCTTGCACTAGAAGGGTTACTAAGAATTTGGAACACTGAAACAACAGAGTTGCTTTCTAGCAAATGCGGAAGTAACTACCTATAATTTTCTCCGGCCATACTCCATTTTGTCCCAATTCTATTTGCAATATGCCTTGATGAAAGAAAGATTCTCTGTGGAGCAGCTCACTTTGGAGCTACGGAAGCGGCTGCCATTTACGTCAACATATCTTGTATAAAATGACGCCGTGCCCCTATCATTTGAACAATACCTCAGGCTGGACATGCCAGCAATGCTAGCAATGCTAGGCCTGCCACAAATTGAAACTCCAGTCACCATCTTATGCTTCGCAACTTCCATCACAAGTCTAGTATTTTCAAATCCCATGCCTCCCTTCAAGATCCGCAAGTGGATGGGGGGAGCATTGACCTGCCACGTGCCTTGATAGAAGTCGGCTGCACTTGCTTTTGGGCTGGTCGGGTTTTTCTGGGTCACTCGCTCCTTCCTTTCCCCCCAGGCATGAGATCCGGAGGAAGCAAACGCCGAGGAGTATGAAGGGAAAGGAGGGGTGGGGGACGAAGGGAGGAAGTGCATCAACTACCTCTCACTTCACAATTCAAACCAACACAAAAAACATCACACCAAAAGAACATAAAATTAGGGTGCTTTGCTGCCTGATCCCATAACCCAGCCAGCCACCTAATGAATACCGTCCCATCCATTTCTCCCCATAAGAAAAAACGCCGTATCATATCATGATTTCCCACGCCATGCCATCCCGACCAGTCTAGCCATCAAGCTCAAGCCTTGTTGCAATCCAATTAAAACGCCAGTCCAGCCTACACTAAAAGTAATGTAGCAATGTATCTTTCTTTCCCTTTTTCGCGCCTTTCCAGTCCCGTCCAATTGCAAACAAAAAGCAAAACGCTTAAATTCCATTTTCATAAGGGGAGCCGTGGTGGTATTAGAGCTGATCATTCATGTCGTCGTTGAGGGTTCCGCAGAGGTCTGCGGTGCTTTCTTCTAATGCTGAGGAGCCATACTCGTCTTCTGACGCGTTCCAATCTGTTTTGTTGTTGCTTAGGATCGATTTATTTTTAATGATATTTTGATAGATGGGCGAGTAGATACATTATGGAAAGAAGGGGAGGGTTTATAAGGAGGGCGAGTAGAGCGCTTAGCCAAGGAAAGGGAGGTCATACCAGATACTTCTTCATCCGCCTCTTCTACAACGAGCTTCCTAAGCTGGGGAATGATAGCTGCGCTCATTAGTAAGAAATATCATAACTTGAGGCAGGGGCTACCTACTGCTTTTCATTTCGAGAAATTTATGAGAGATCGTATCTGTTCCTTCCAAATCGAAGTAACGAGTCGCAGTTTCCATGATGACGTTGATGCTAGTCAATGTAGCCCGAACAACGGTCTGACGTGGTCGAACGTAGGCCTCATTCAAGTACTCAAGGCAAGCAATGCCTAGTCTCTGCGCTGCCTCAAAGGACGACGATACCTTGTCCGTATCCGGTAGTCTCTCTCTCTGTAGAGTCTCGGCGTCCTCGATTGATTCTTCGGCTGCGGGAACGAATATGATCTCGAGCAAGTACAGCTCTGTCTCTTTCCTGACTGCACTATCGTAATGGCAGAGCAGCCCAGGACCCCAATACCTGACGGTCTCTAGGCAGGCTTCGGTGATCTGTTCCGTTGTGATCTGGGTGTCGGCGGCCGTGGATGGAAGAGCCATGACCTCTTTGAAGAAGTTTAAGTATGCTCTGCCCTCTGAGTTGTCGACATTACGTGCTACTTTCGCGATATGTACTATCAAGTCCAAAGCCTGCTCCGACAGAGAATGCTCGCAATAAGTAACAGCAGCTCTCAAGAAAGCAGTGCAGGGCATTGCAGACACCGCCGCTCTGATATTATGAGTCAGTGTATGGTAGATGTGTAAGTCGAGATCTTCCCGCTCATCTGGCCATTTTAGCAAGATGATGAGTATTTTTTTCGTCGCGGAAGGATTCTGGTGGAGTTGGAGTAGCTTTTCTGCAAAGATGTGGGAATTGCTTCTCGTCCAGTGCTGCGTTAAGTGTATGTATTCGGGAGTGGTAAAGGGTAATGGTTGCCCGTTTGCTGCCATTTCAAGTCGTGACACAACATCGACCAAGGGCCTTTCTGACGCATCGCAGGTTTGCAGGAGCTTCAGAAGTAAACTAATTACAGCCTCGTAATTGACGGGCCTCGTGTTGATGCGCTTGCTGACGATATTGAGCATGCGAGAAAGCTGAGGTGTGAGATTCAGTAGGGGATCAGCATTGACAATATCTAAAGTTTTGCGAAGGTAGCCAGAATCCAACAGGAGAGCCGCCTCCAATTCTCCCAAGTTAGCAATGCTAGCTAGAAGACCAAAATACTCTGGCCAAGCACGGCACATCGTATGAAATTGGTCCCAGAGCTTATCCACGCCTTGCACAACTTTCTGAAGTACGTGAGGGTCGTTCTCACTAGAAACTTCGTCGAGCTCTTCATCGCCTATGCCATAAGCGTATGTAGCGTCCGATTTCACCTTCACTAATGCTGCGAGGATGGCTGCAGCAATTTCGCTGCGGACATTGTTTTCTGGAGTTTTGATGAGCAACTGGCGCAGGGCTTCCGGGCATGCGCAGAACCACTCCAAGAAGTCTCTGCTGCACTCCCCACAGGATTGATAAATTTGGCGTATGTTGAGCATGAAATTTGGAAAGTCAGGAAGATCCTTCGCCCGAGAAACAACTTGGTCCAAATGATTCAGGGCAACCCAGAGCGCCTTCCTCTCCAGATTGTGGCTGCTGGAACAGTGGCCGCCATTAATTTTCTTGACGTTCGCCAGCATCTTCAAAACAAACGTGAGATGCGAAGGATCGTTCAAACAATACTTCCGCATCAAGCTTTCGTTTTCCGTAGCTATGTGGTTCGAGAGAATGATGGGAAGGGGTAGGTGAACGGGACTCGTCATCTTCGACGCCTCCAAGGCTTGCTTTTGTGCAGCGACCACAGACGATCGCTGGTAGAAAAGCATGTATGCGCTGTAACTCTTGTCGTAAGCCATAGTAGCGTTTTCGATGGGTCCACGAGTTTCAATGCCTCCAAAGCAGGCGGCTTCCATGTAACCTGGATCCCATGCAGTAACAGTATCATCGTTAAATTCGACCCAGTTGTCCTTATTACTGGTCGAAGGTCTCTCTCGAATGAAAGAATAGTAGTGACCTGACTCCGCTGTCCCGGCATGAACAAGAATACCAACGAGTTCAAACACATCTTCAGGCGTCTCCGCAGAGCTGTCCATCAGATGTTCTACTGTAAATGGTCGCATATCAATCTTGTCAGGAAACGAGAAATGGTCGTTGATTTTGCTTCGTTGCAGAGTACGCAAGTTGAAGTCGAATCTTTTCAAATGGAAAATCAAGTTGTCAGGGATGTCTTTCAGGCACGCTCTACAAAAAACAGTGAGTAGGGATATCGCTACCTGGAAAGAAGACCTACCTTTTGACAGCATCGACATGACGGTCACAAGTAGAACACTTGTACTTGTTATCTGATCACTGTTAGCGAAGGGTGCATGATGACGCGCACGGAATACTGACCACCCTCCATGACCTCGCCGTCAACATAAGCCTGGAGACTTTCTTGCAGACAAGTCTTGCCCTTGATGTCGCATTGTATGGCCGAAAATGGCTCCAGACGCTCAGAGATATGAGAGCATTCTTTCGACTTGACTTGTTGTACCAATTGACCCCCGTAGAAAGACCGAAAGCGCTTTTTGGCGTCCGGGGCGAGGATCTGGCTTTCCCAGCGATCAAAGAGCAAATTGAAAAATTCATCGACGTCCATCTGAATGTTGACATCAATGCTAGTTTCCTCGTAAGTTCGAATGGACGCCGCAAGGCCTGTAGGATCGACATATCTCATGAGGGTATTCTGCATGTGACTGAAAAGAATCTGTGTTTGGTGGAGAAGCTTCTGGGAAGCCCCTCCATCAGCTACCGTTGCACCTAGCATAAATTCTCTAAAAGAGACGTTCATGAAAAGCTGGGTGAACAAAGAATTGAGGTAGCAAGTGTTTGATAGATTCCTGAGGCCGACGTAGCCAGTAGGCGATCTGATGGACTTGCTCCTGTCAAAGAAGAATGGCAGATCGTAACTGTATGGGCCTGGATACAAGGTAAGCGTAAAGAAAAAATTACATAGTTCCGAGTCAGTATTACCATCATCTATTCCCTCATCATACAGCACAAGACTACTCAAGTGGTCTAGCACGGTCTCGTACTGCGCAGGATTATCCTTAACAAGGAAGAAGACTGTCTCGGACATCGTATGTCGAGTCAAAGGATGAAGTACGGGAATTCTCGGCACGATGATTTCGTCGTCATCAGCATCAGGCAGGGGGTGGAGCTGAGGGAATAGGTGTTTCTGGAAAATCTCGGTCCCGATCACACTACGAACATTAGCGTAATCAAGGTCAAAGGGAGGCAGCGCCTACCTGCAAGATAGATCTTGCTGGGAAGCTTTAGCAAAAGTTGCTGCGCAACACAGTAAATTTGAAAGTCCTTGGGCAACCATATCAATGCTTTCGATTTGTCCGGCAATCTGAATGAAATTAGTGACATTTGACGACCTGAATCGGGTCTACATACTTCGCTGCAATTATGCGACAGCAATAAGGAACCCCACTCCTTGACAAGGTCGTCAAGGTTTAAAACATCGATGGAAGACTCTGCTAACTTCTTAAAAAGAGAGAGACACAAGGCGAATGTCTCCTCGCACTGCTGAGGGAGCCGAAGAGCCTCTGGGATCAGAGCGGATGCTATTGGCCAGAAAGCCAGAGAAAATTCCAAGCTAGAAACACGAGCAAGGCTACAGAGCGTGTCAGTGGCAGGGTGGAATTATTTGTGAGGTCTCCATACCTTGGGGTGAAGCTACATTTGCTTATAACGTGCTTCACAATGCCTTTCCTAATAGTCGAGCGTGGATCATCTAGCAGCAGATCTCGAAACATCGAATTACTCTTCAAGTGAGCAACAAATGAGTTCCATAGGTCAGGATTGAACAGCGAGGCCTCCAAGAGAGCCTCAAATATCCTGAAAGTCAGATGCACAGATTCTTGTGTAACCCCAAGAGATCTAGAATCTTGTAGCAATCGCAGTAAGCGGTTTAGAAGAGACTCATTGAGAAGTGGTGGAATCGTTGAAGGAAGCAGAGGTTCTAAAGGGACGTTAGAAAGCGAACGCGTAGTACAGAAGGGGACCGTACCTTTCAACAGATTGACGAGACAATCAATCAGATGAAGCGCTAAGAAATCTCGCAATTCATCTGTGGGGCAACCCTCCAGGACGGTGGGGTCAGAAATGGCATCGACAATCAGAGATGCTGCTCTGGCCAATGCACGTTCGTCGATCGACCCCTGTACATGTCAGTAAAAGTTTGAGCTAAGTTTCGTGGATCTGTTAACCTTTTGGGACCCGCTGATGATATATTGCCGCAGCGCATGGATGGGATAGAGAGACTTGAAGGGTTCGCCTTGCGGAAATATTACCGTGTGGGATACGGTTTCTGAGTCAATCTCCCTCAACAACTTCTCATAGACAGGAAATTGAATCAGAAAGTGATAGATCTGCAGGCATGTGTTAGATCCAGATGCGAGAGCTCGGAAACAAAACATACCTCTGTTGCTACTTTCTCATGCATGCTTAGATACCCCCAGAGTTCATCCGAGTGCTTCACGATCTCTGCTTCGATTGTGACCCTATTGCCATCAGAACTACTGGTTGACGTTGGCGGGGAGGGCGCTTCGGCATCTTCACGGCGATGAACCAACACTAGACCGTGGATGTTCAACTCCTCAAGGGACTTAAGAACATCTGTTTCAGCGGATGTGATTTCTCTACCTCCACAGTAGGCTTTGTAGTTTTTGAAGCCAGTGGCCTTCTGCAGAGTTGCAAACAAATACGCAGCTGTATTCTGCTTGCCCAGAGTCAAGTTTTTCACTTCAGTCTGGATGTTCCCATCGAAACATTGGTACTTGACCACCATTGGTTCGCCTTCCGCGGTATCTGAAATAGCTGGAGCGGGGTGCTTGGATCGAGGGAACGAAAACTGGGGCTTCATGCTGTATGCCTTCAAGAACTCGCGTAGCACGGCGAGTGACCTGGCAAATATCCGTTCTTGCTCCTGAAACTGGCCATCGGAGGGAACGATAACCATGCCATCTTCGTCTCCACTAGAGGCTCCATCAGTGAATAGCTTGAGTTTCGAAGCTGCCTCTGCGAGTTGCTTTAAGCAACGATCAACGAGAGCCAGATGTATGTCCCGAGCCCTGATCCGGGACATCGAGCAAATGAGTGGGCTGTCAACATACACCTCAACGATGACTGCGATGGCGGCGGCATCAATAGTATTTGCAGGCGCAGTTAGTATCATTCGCCAGATCTGCTGCAGGGCAGAAGACTCGAACTTCTGGTCTTCGTGAGGGCGATCTCCAATCTCTTCGAGCCAAAGCCAGACATCTGCCCGCGCGAAGTCCAATGCACCAGTTGTGAAGCAATGTGGAGGGAGAGTCGGCAGGTACTCCTTGAAACAAGTCTTGATAAAGGGATTATCAGGGTCCTTGTTCATGGCATTATTAAGTATGGTCCACGAAATATCACGGTCATTGGTAGTCCCTGACCGCATACCAACGAGGTGATCCCAGAGTCGCCGCCCAAGATCCGGCGATATTGTACTTGGCTCATGGGAGATGATCAAAAGAAGAAGCTCGCGGCGAGAAATACTAGCCGCCCCATTCATAACAGATGGATGGCGGTCTCCCGTGATGGCCCGCTCAAGCTCTTCGACAAGTAGCCGGGTCAGACCATGCTGGGTCGCCAGTGCATGCAAATCTGTTACCCGGTTTTGGCGTAGGATTGTGTGTATAACACATATACTACCGGGGGCAGTTGGAGTCCTCGATGACACGTCGTCTATGCAGTTCTGATATATCGTGCTGCGAATATCAACGGATGGACCATGTGGAAGGAGGTCTCGAAGCCGCGCGACGGCGAAGGTTTGGATGTCTGGGTAACCAATCGGGGATTCGGCTGTAGCTATTGATGCTTGACGAATGAGGCGAATGCACAAATCATATGGCGGCGCATCAATGTACTGCATTCCATCCTGTCGGCCTTTGAGAACGAAGTTGTTGAGGAGAATCTCACAAAACTCCCGCATCGGCGGCGTAAACGCTTCGATAGGAAGATCGCATATCTTCTGGCACATGTGGAGGATGTGCGTGTAATCATAGAGATTCATACATTGTCTGATCATCCGTAAAATGGCCTCCACCACCCTAGGATCTTGGCTTGTCATTACGGTCTGCCAGATCAGATCTGTCAATTCTGATGTATACGTCTTGGTAACAATTAGAAACCCTAGGATATTGTGGCTTTCGTTGATAATCTCGGGATGAGATCCAAGACTGACAACATAATCGACCAGTTTATTACTGAGCACGAGTTCCGCAAAATGTAGAAGAACAGGACTGCGGGGAGGGTCGCTGATTTCTTTGTACGCGTTGTACAGAGACAGCAGATCGCCACACATAGTTGTAACCCCAACTACTCGCAGTTGCATTTGCGAAGACGTGATCAGCTTCTTTAAGATGGCAAATTTCCATTCCAGGGAGATGACCTTTGGCAGTTGCTTGCGAGCAAGTCCCGGGTGTTCAGCCCGATGATTTTCAATCACGGTTCTAATTGCCTCGCTTTCGGAGCTGAGTGTATTGCGAAAGATAGATGTCAAAGTGGAGAGGTAACAATGTGCGGCATCGGGGCTGAGACAGGTAACGTGCTTCTCAATAATGGCCCTGAGGCCAACAGACATGACATTGAAGAACTCATAGCCTTGAGTGATCTGTTGTCGAGCCTCGTCTAAATTCCTCTGAGGCTGTGGCAACTGGTCCAAGGCTTTGACAGAATCAACGACAATTTTCACGGCCAGATGGCATGGTTCTGTCAAACCTTCGATGATTTTGGGCATTTGCGGCATCAATTTCAACAGGCCCGTAGTGAGTTTCGTCAGGTTTGCGATTGAACCCCCCTCAGTCCGAAAGCGAGTCGTCATCAATATTATGTTATCGTCCCAATTCCAGTTGTAGTGTGTTTCCAGGTTGCGGCCAATGTGTGACGTTTCATCCCTCTTCAAGAGATATGTATACGCTCGGAGTATCTGGTGAGACCCAAGATCTGGGACTTGGTCCATGGCCCCCTTCTCCAAGTGGTGTGTCAATGTCCTGACATCCATATCCACGAATCTACCGGAAATTCGGGCATATTGGGAGAACATATCCGAGAGTGCCTGCCGACCTTCTCGACGGTTATGAAGCCAGCTTCCGAAAAACCGACTGTAAGGGTTAGTAAATGTTTTTAAAATGGTGTGGGTATAGGTTTACCTCCGGTAGCTCAATGCCCATATAATATCCGGGAAGACAATCCAGAAATCCCGGTTTTGGGCATATTTCTCGTAGAAGGTTTGCGGGTCACGGGTATAGTTCAGATAATTTTCCATCCAGTCGCGGAATTTGCAGATGATATCTTCATTGGGCACGTCATCTAGAGAAGTAAGCAATAGAACTTACTCTTTAGGGCTTGCTGAGACCTACGATTTTGCATATAATTTGCTAGGTTTCGAGCTCCATGCGCAAAAGATTCCCCTCCCACATACGGGAAATCGAGCATGGGATCGGAGTATATTGTGTCGCCATCTAAGAGTACCACGGGTGGGCTCGGACTCTCAAATTCTCCATCATTCTCATTTATAGGCACCATTTCAAATGGAGGGCCGTCTTCCGAAGGAGATGAGGGAGACATAGAAGGGGTTTCGATAGCTGGGGCTGTCGATAAGGCATCGCTCTCTGACTCCACACTATTTCTTGTACCTGCATCCTCCCTGCCGTTTACCATTTTGGATGGGGTACTGGGGGAGGGTGGGGACGAGGGTATTGATTCGAGAGGACGAGCGGTTCGGAGGTTGATGGTCACTCTACTAGAGGTAGGCTCCGGCGGCGGTTCAGTAGGCATTCGGGTGGGAGTTTGAGGGAGAGGTGGGCCAGCGTCGGGCTTTGTACTGCTTTGCTTCAACGGTCTGGAGGCAGGCACAGAGGCAGAGGAAGAGACCGAGACCGAGACAGGATCTGAGTCGCGGGCAGTGTCGACTGATCTGCTGCGGGAGTCGTGACGAGAGACGCGCTGCCGTTTTCTGGAAGAAGAGTCGGTTTCGTCGAAGGGATTGGGTCGAGTTGAGCAAGGCTCTGAAGAGACCGCACGTTCTCGCGACAACTCGGCTGGATCTGGGTCCATTTGGCAGGTACGCAGCAGGGCAAAAGGAGAGGGGAGGAAGTCAGGGAAGGGTGAGGGCGGAAGCTCCGCAGCAATAGCTCACAAGCTGCTCAAGACCCCGGTGAATGGCATATGGATGAGGGTATTCGACAAAAGTCCCATGCGGCGTATATTGCACGGTGGTGGAGCTGGGGTAAGTAGGTAGAAGGTGCAGCGAACGGGTAGGGAGCGACAAGGATGATTGAAGGTTTAGGCGACCAGATGTGAGCTCCGTCGTCATAGGAGGATGAGGCTCCGTGGCACAGAGGCAGCAACGGACGGCCGCAGAGGGGAAGAAAGCGGGCGAACAATGGAGTGGCAGCTGGAGAGAGAAGCTGTGCACACCCACGGCAGAGATGTTTTGATATCTGCGTATCTGCGGCTCGGTGGAGGGGCAGAACGGTGCGCGTTGGAAATTCACAAGAGCTCTCGGAAATCCACAAATCCACCCTTATCGTGCTGTTGCGGCCCCTCACTAGGTACTGTACCTTCGTAGACGCGTTGTCTCGCTACCGTGGCCAATGAGAGCGTGTATGCGGATCATGGGGGGTACAGAACTCAATTCAGCTGAGCAACTCGACTTTGGATATAATTCATATAAAAGCACTTGTAACTAGGCCGATTCAATTAATACGTGTGACGATCAAATCTTTACACAGGCAGTCTTTCTATTTATTTTATCACATAGTATTTAAGTATCCTCCCATAAATAACACGTTAGAGCTACCAGTATTTCGGTACTTGAACCGTGCACAAGCTTTCTCAACGCCACATTCTGCCTCTCTCTCAACTATCTGTTTGCAGAACAAAATAGGCCCTTTCTTAATTGCACTAACGTGATGCAACATGGTCTTTACCTCACTCCCACAATACTAGCTTCAATCTAAGCAACGCCTTCTGCAGCCCTAAGGTACCCGTAGCTTCTGCTGAACCCGCTTGGTTCAGAATCTGCGCCCCTTTCAAGCAGAGCAGGTTCTGGAGTACCCCGCCCTAGGACAGCCCAGCTCCACCATGGAGCGAAAAACAAAAACAACATACCAACTAGATTCCCCGTTTCCAAGTACTCAATGGTAAATCAATATTCCCAATCTTGCAAACTCAAATGCTTACGCAGCTCAGGCCAGAAATCTCCCCCGAGAAACAGGACACAATCCTTGAGCTTCTATGCAGGTACTTAAACCCTTGATTCCTTGTCCGGCGAGATATCTGATTCAGACGCACAGCCTCCTTTCACCAATAGGCCAACACCGAGAAAATCACGTGGAACCTTCCAAAGGCAAACGCAGCAAGAAACGGAAGAGAAAGGAAGGAGAGCCAGAAGATGTCACCTCGAAACCTCCAACGCCAGAAATATCTTCCTTCATCTTGCTGGGTCTCAACAGCGTCATACGCCACCTCGAAGGCTCTTCACGGGTCTCCAAGCCGAAGAGAGCTCCCGAAAGCTCCCCGACTGAAGCAATTGCCAATGATCCCGCGAGTTCAAATGGTTCCGAGGGAACTGAATCACCGAAAGATACGCAACCACCACCTCATCTCGCCGCACTCTTCCTCCCCACGCCCCCTCCTCAAATTCTCCAATCCCTGCTTCCCCAGCTAGTCACCACAGCCTCTCTGGCACACCCCTCACTCCCACAAACCCGTCTCGTTACGCTCCCACCAGCTTCACACTCCCGCATCTCCTCCGCCCTCGGCGTCCCACGGGTCTCATTCATCGGCTTATTGGAAGGAGCGCCGCATTCAGGAGCTTTGGTGGAAATAGTTAGAGAATGTGTGGGTGAGATTGAGGTTCCGGTGTTGAAGGAGGGGTATTTACCGGTAAAGATAAATGCTATTGAGACTTTGGCTCCGCCTGCAGTGGTGAAGGAGAAGAAGGGGAATTAACGAAAGCAAAGTCGAAATCACGATCAGGTCGTTCAGTCATGGGTGGAAGACCCCCAGAAATGAAGTGGATATCATTGCAAGAACCTCTGCTGGATGCTATATGAGATGCCATTCCGTGCCAGTCCCACATTTTTTGCTCCAAGCCCATTTCTCCCAGTCAGCCTTCACGGCCGGGTTTGTATGAAGAGAGCTCTAGCGGCTATGGCTTCCTACGATACAGGATGGTTGTCACTCAGACAATCGTTTGTACGAAAGCAAGCTGATTATGACAGGAGTCATCTCAGATTCGTCAAGCTGCAGTCTTCGAGGTATAAAATCACAACGGTTTCATGCCATACTCTTCAACTTGTGCCACCAAGTTCTTTGATCGTTGAATTACGAGCCTATAATTCTTCTCGGAACACCGCAGATCCAATAATTTCTCGATCAAATCACCATGACTTCACCCAACCAAACCCCCAGCACGAACGGGAACGCTCAATCTTCTTCCAACTCCACTGCCAACTCATCTAGTGACCCCACTTCAACCCCCACCGCCTCTAACAACTCAACCAGCACTGCAACCACCAATCCGCGCCCATTTTTCTCTACCAACGCCTCCCAATCCAATCCGCAAGCAGCAAATGCAGCAACATCCCCGAATCTACAGCCTGCGAATGGGTATAATACTGCATCATTCCCCAATATTATAACAACACAGGCTCAGTACGCTTACTGGCTCGACGTGATGCGAGAAAGAGCTAGGCAAAGAGCGATGCTTGAGGCAGAGGCAGAGGCGGAGAGTGGTGAGGGAAAGGGAAAGGTAAATGGTGACAAGAACGGGGGTTCTCAGAACGGTACAGGTGGTGGTGGTGGTGGTGGTGGTGCTGAGATTACATGAGTGATTGGAAAATAGCTATGCAATCGTAGTGGCTTCTGCTGTTTGATGGATTAGCATGATCATGACTGATAAATGCAAATGTTCGAATAAAAAGCTATTACCAAGTTTCTCTACTCACAACCAGAATCCTTCCCCGTTTGCCAGTGTTCTGCAAGCAACTCAAACAATCAGACCTCAGGCTACAAATACCCAGCAGCCCTACCAATATCCCAGGCCCAGTAGAACATTCAGAAATCCGCAATATCCTGTGCCTGTGAGCTCTATCCACCAAATATCTCTTCATTCAAAACCCCCTCTCAAAACATGTCTTCTTCAAACAATCAAAATCCCAACAACAACAACAACACAACCACAGCTTCTCAATCCTCTCAAACTCAAAACCCACCGACGACGCCTCCAAGACCAAAACACACACCGCAGACCTCTCCAACTCAAGCAGCGCCCAATAAAGACGAACTTACGCCGGGGAAGGTGAATACCGCGTTGCGGGCATGGAAGCAGAACCAGGATGCGGATCCACTAAGTTTCAATAATAAGTGATGTGCAGATTTCGGGATGGAGGATTTCATATGATTGCTTAGCATTTCGGCGATTTCGAGCCTGAGATCTGTCATGGTCAATCCAAATAATAAACATTTGTCCTCTTACAAACGCCTAGCAATATTTGTTAAAATGAGTCAATAAAATAAACTTAAAATGAATCCAAACAATAACTGCCCTTGCAATCAGAGATACCATAGCTTAAAACCCCCCATCTTCTCCCTTCCCTACCTCTCTCCCTCTAATCTCTCATCTCCACCCCAAGCTACCAATCTACACTAATCCTTCAGCATCCCTCACAATGACTCTCCCCAGATTCCAACCAAAAACAATCCAAAAACAATCCATCAACGGCCCAATACCCAAAGCACCACCCGCACCGGCAACTCCTGCGGATAAAGAAGAGGCCGCTCCTCCAAAGAAATCGTGGAATGAGATGTCACGTCTTGCGATGGTACATCAGGCTATGATGGAGGAGCTGGGCTTGAGTGATCTGAAAGGGGGCAGTAAGTAGTTATGGGAGTACGGCGAAAGGGGAGGCTAGATGGTGAGGTGAGGAAGGATTGGTTTGGGGGTTTGGGATTTGGATCTATTGAGCTACTGCATAAGGTCCTAGAAATGGCCACAAGTTGGAGCTTGAGGAGATGGAGAAGGCAGTGGGAAATAGATGAATTTGTGATACGGTATACGATACGATACATAAGATGTCCCACTTCTCGTAGTGTATTCACTTGAGCCATGTGGAAAAGAGCTTCTCATTTCATGCACGGTGGATCGTAATGTCTCAATTCGAATTCGTGTGTGACATTGCTATCAAGTCAAGTATCCATATTCAACTTGTGGGTATTTTTAATAAGAATTGAATATCTTTAGCAAGTATAAGCCGGAGGATCAGTCTTCACCACCAAGCTGGCATAAACATGTCTGGATTGAATGTATGACTGTGCACCCCATTCACATTGCCAAAGCGAACCCTCTAATCAATAAATATTTAATCCCATCCTCTGAATCCCAAGTGTAATTCTAACAAAACCAACATCAACACTTGAACATCTACCCTTTTCAGCCTACTCCATCGATCTTACCAGCACCAATCCTTCCGCCACACAGAAACATCAACGGCCTCCAACAAGATGTACACGCCTTCTAAAGACCAGCAGCAATCTTCCACCTCAAACCCTAACACCACCGAACAATCCCAAACTCAACCTACCTCCGCTCCTCGCACACCACTCCCAACATCCGCATCCTCTTCCGAACAAACACCCAAAGACCTCGCTAGTCTCTACAAAGACATGAAATCAATCAAGGGTCTGGCGCCCTTCCCGCCACCAAAAGATAAGCCTGTGCAGAAGACTCAAGGGGAGGATAGAGCGGCGCTAGATAGGGTTTGGGAGGAGGCGGGTTTATTGAGCAAAGGTGGCGACGATGACAAGGAGATGTGATTTATGTGGAGGAAGTAAGGAGAATGGAACAGATTGGGGGAGGGGAGGGGGATGAGATGCTTGGGTTTGATACTTGGGCGGGAATTTAGGGAATTGGGGTGAATGAACGATGGGTTTTTGGAAATGAAGACTTGGCAATCGTTTGACGCGCGCTGGACGCTGGTGGCTTGCGAAACTCTCTACCCTCCATCTTGAGCTCAGATATGTGACCAAGTTGATGACAGAATCAAACAAAGTGGAAAAGATCAACTGTCAAGATATTTGCCACGCTGGCGCTGTCATAAGTGCAAATTCAAGCTCGATTTCTTTCCTAAATGATCAATTTTCCCAGTCATACTCAGGTATTAGCAAACTTCACTTCAAAATATAGGCATGCTGAACCCTTTCCATCATTTATGGTTCAATACGACTTTCAAATCAATCTACCAGAACGCCCCGCTTGGATTAATTACACACCCTCCACGATGGATTCGGCAAATCAACCCCCAGCTGAAGATAACAAGAAGAAATCCGCTCCTTCCCAGTCGAAAGCAAGCAGTTCCACCTCTGCTGGAAGTTTGAATACAGCTCAGTGGGCGCAGAGAGGTATGGGCAATGTTAGGCATATCCCCACTGACGAAGAGCTTCTGCAGAAAACCGATGCGCTTTTGGATAGATTAAACAAAAGTCAAAACAAGATTTCGGAAGGATTAAAAAGACTTTCAAAGACTGATTGATAAGAGCAAGGATGGGAAAGCTTAGTGTGGCGGGCGGCTTTCCAAGAGCTGCGAGGAAACAGTTGTAATCTTACTTGAATTTAGAAAGGGCAGATCATTAAGTAGCCGATTGTAGAAATGGAGAATATCCGCATTCAAATTAAAATCCCTCAAGAAACGTATCAACCACTTTCAGAAACTCTAACTGCTCCCGCAATCAAATCCGCCGCAGACTCTGCAATGGCGTACATCGGCGCCTGCAAATGAGCAGAGATGCTAAGCGGAATGATACTAGAATCCACAATTCTCAAGCCCTGAACACCATACACTCTACATTGTGTATCAACCACCTTACCCATACTAGCCGTCCCACCAGCATGAAACCAGCTCCAACTGACCGCATTGACGCGAGCATCCAGCTCTTCATCCGAGCTCTTGGAGTCAATGGCCGGCATTCCAGGCGGTGGCGTCTCGCCCTCGAGATATGGCTTCAGTGGCTCGCTTTCCATGGCCTGAAGCGCGGTGCGAATTCCAGCGCGGAGAACGGCACGATCGTGCTCAGTCGTGAAGTATTGCGGGTCGATGATAGGGTTATGCTCTGGGTTGGTTGAGGCTAGCGTTACTGTCCCACGGGAAGTCGGTGATAGGCATAAAACGCCTGTGGTGATATGGCTGCCGTCCATAGGTGCCATCTCCATGGGCGCGGCTGCCGTGACAGCGTACATGACTGTTACTTCGAAGTCAGTCCTATCCCGGGTGACGAATTCTGTGCCATTTTTCTTGGCGGCGGCCTCGATATCAGCATCTGGTGCGGCGCCAGACGCTATCCAGTCCAACGGATTACCAGTTGCATATTCAGGCTTGTTGAATGCGGGCGAGCCAAATGCGTATGGACCAGCAGGGTTTCGTAGTTTCCATACTATATTGATACTGCCGTGATCGTGGACGTTCTGACCGACGGGGAGGTCGACGATCTGGGGTATGGACCACTTAGAAAGCTCAGCTGCGGGGCCAATTCCAGAGAGCATCAGAATTTGGGGCGTTCGTATGGCACCACAGCTGACGATGACTTCTCTTGTCGCAGTAAACCGCTGACCTGAGGTGAGCTCGACGCCTGTAGCCCGCGTACCAGAGAAAAGACTACGGGACACAACACTGTTGGTCTTAACATGTACCCCTTTGAGATCGTAGCAGATTGCGGCGTGCTGGCGAGATGCTTCGTGCCAGTTCTCAACAAGCTTAGCAACACCGTTAGGGGAGCCGTTATTCATGTCTGAGTTAAGAGGGAGACTAGTGGAGAGGAGAGCCTCTTTCACGGGCTCACGGAGCGCATAATCACGCCCGCCTGAAGAAGTGTGAATGGGACCGGAGAAGCCATGCTGAGACAGCTCGGCCTGCTCGTCGTGCCAGTGCTCCGATTTTTGGAAATATGGCAGCAAGTTTTTGTACGACCATCGCGGGTCTTTGACTTCTTTACTCCAGGCATCGAAGTCTGCAGAGTGCCCGCGTGTCCATGCTCCATAATTGACAGCACTACTCCCCGAAACTGTAATTTTTTGTCAGTCTTGAGCTAAGAACAGTGGATGTGGTGAGTTGAAAGTTGTGACTGACGCAAACGGCCACCCCAATGGGGGATTTGGCGATCGTCCAGTTGAGGCTGTTTCGTGGTCTGATAGCTGTACTGGAGAGGTGTGCCGTGGAGGGTTGGGTATAGAACTGGGGATAGTACAGCGGGGTTGTAAGAATCATCAGGGCCCGCTTCAAGAAGCACAATTGATAATCCAGGGTGTGCTTCGTGCAATCGTGCTGCGACGACCGTCCCTGAAATACCACCGCCTACGATAATATGGTCAAAATTGCCTTGGGAAGACATGACCAGAGTTGACCAAAGAGCAGTGACAGCTCGCTCGAAAGGGAGAAAAGGACTCCCAAATAGCACCACAGTCAGGCTCTCGAAAACAGTGCACTTGGCTTACGTGGCTTGAATCAAACTCTTGTGCACTCGCAATTATGCAAGCAGGTATTTGCAGGCAACGAACACACTAAGTAAGTATTTTTAATTTGAGCCTTAAGTATAGAGAGAAGGGAGAAGATGCGAGTGGCAAAAGGACTCGGAGGTGGACTCAGGTAGTGCGCAAGAACAGAAGAACTGTCCGAGCAAAGAAAGCCCTACACATGAAGCCGAGAGGCATCCCGCTGGCGCTCCAGACACATGATTGGTGCAAGTGGCAATATCTCATGCAGTTGCAATTGTTGCATGCCAATGCAGTTGGTTCCAACGTCTTAAAATTATGCACTTGCATCGCAATTTATGGCCATGCATTTGCTGAAGACAGACTCTAGCTTTGATGGTAGTAAGACGGAACAATAGATATAGGTGACCTCGAAAATGATAGGTGATGTTATGCGAGAGACAATTATATTTGCGCGACGATTGTTGGAAGGGGTCATTGGTGAAGTGGGGTTTGAGGACCGCATCATCGTTTCTCCGCTTCCGAAATTTCACCTCTCAAGCTATGGTTAACAATGTAATTGTAATCTCATCGTTCACTTCCTTCGTAAATCGATCATCACTGGAGCTCTCTCGATGCATCGGGGATCTCGGCAAACCAGTCATCAGTGTACACATAGTACTGCCGGACCAAAGGCACAGACGGAGAGTCGAGCTGACGAAACTGAAAGAGATCCAAGTTTGGAGGATCTTTGTTCTCCAGTTCGAGGGAGTAGTGACACGGATCGTGTTCCTCAGCGAATTTGAAAATCTTGCACCCATCGTGCCACATGCACTCTTGACCATTATCCGGGCACAGTCCGTCAGTCGGCCCCCCATTTCGAGGTACACATCGCAGCGTGTCGTCCACATGGTACGTGACCTCAACGCCCACCTTGTCAAGACGGTTCAGAATCGTAGTCAGCCCGATGCCTGAGGGAGCCCAAGAATGGCGTCCTCAAGCCACGCCTCGGACAGAATAAATCCACTGAAAGTCTTTACCGTTCTCAGCACGATTTCCCACTAGTGTCACGTCATCTTCATTGTGGGCGCCGAGTAGGCTTCATCTCCGGTCCTTACAGCGAGTCTCTCAGTGGAAAACGATCCGGCTGTTGTCCTCGGAAAGCAAACTAGGAAATGGTATGCACCGGCATATGATAAATGTCCAATATCTATAGTTTCCTATTGCGTGGCTCTGGCTTTGGTCAGAGTTTTGCCATCTTGACTTCGTCTAGGTTAAGAATCGCTCTCCTCTCTAGTTAGCGTCCCACCTCCCCCTTAGAAACGATTTGGATAAGGAGGCATGGTCACTCAGGCGCATAGATGGTCAAATCAAATGCACACTTGGTGGTTATCAACACTGCAGCACCGACCTCGAGCATCAAGGATGCATGCGTTCATTAGAACGACAAACAGGTATTTGTATCACCATCCTGTTTTCGAATTTTCAGTTCTACCGAAGGTCTCACTTCAGTACCCCATCACTTGTAACGTTCTATTCTGCTAAATTTAGCAAATAAGCAGAGACAGCCAGCATGTCCCCCTGGCTACATGGCTACATGCATGGATAAATTTTCAGCTCTGAGGTCAGGAAGTAACCGGAGCAGGTCCGGAGCCAGTCGTTAGCTTGTTATTGTATAACTTCAAATCTTTGAGATTAGAATTCTACTTAACGGCCGCAAGGCGAGGTCAGAAACTCGACAAACCTGTTCCATCATTTGCCTTGATTTTCCCCCCGCATCGGCGAGCACATCATCTACCAAACATCGTGAGGGCACATACGTGCAGTTCCCTTTTATTCAACCTCTCCTCTTTCACAGATCTCTTTAGTCAGACGCGATGGCTACAAAATGGAAAAAATTCCCTTTCAGATTCGTCACACCCGGTGAGGTGTTCGCCGTCGGTCTCGTGCTCCCAATTGTATGCATTGGCCTGACTGGCATGCGCTTCCACGTGCGTCGTATACAGAAGCAAAAGCTAGGCGCCGATGATTGGCTCGCCGTCCTGGGCACTGTCATGATCACAGGCATGGGAGCCATCTTCATAGTGGGAGAGCGCCTGGGTGTCATGGGCTATCCGATGCCGCTGCCTAGCGATACCAACCCTAAGGAGGCTTACGAAATTTTCAACGATGCCTACATCGACGAGGCAAAGCTCGAATTTGCATTTCAGTTCATTCAGTGTTTTGAATATGGCCTCATTAAGGCGAGCATCGTCTTCTTTATTCGGCGCATCTTCGTCACCCATAGCGGCAACTTCATGAACTGGGCATCTATTACTCTTATTGTCATCATAGCCCTATGGTCTTTTGGATTCCTCATGGTGCTCATTTGGGGCTGTGGAAAGAATACTGCAATTCATTGGGCGCCGCTCGAAGCCCTGGTTGAATCAGGCTGTGACGGGATGACACCAAAGAAGGCGCATCTGATATCAGATCCCATTTTGGACTGTTTGATTCTGCTATTCCCACTTCCCAGAGTATGTGACCTTCGATTGATCCGAAAGTGTTTCATGAATGCTGACCGTTGTTGAGATATGGACGCTCAACATGTCAGCAAAAAAGAAGTGGGCAGTCACGGGCGTCTTTGCCGTTGGCATCATGTCAGTCGCAGCAGCCTTCACACGCCTGGTCATACAAGTCATAGTCCTTAATTACGTCCATGCGGGTGGATTTGACATCAACCGTACGTCTTTGATCTCCTACTCTATACAGGCCACTGACTCATCGTATCAGAAACTTTAACGACGATGATGTATTGGTCAATTATGGAGGGTGGGCTGGGTGCTGTGGTTGCGAATCTTCCCACACTCAGCTATCTTGCCAGAGAGAGCACCTGGCTGGGCCGATGCACAAGGAGAGGCTCCAGCTGGGCCTGGTGGGCAAGTCTTCTCAGGCCGAGAAGTTGGAGGTCAAACCGTGGACAGATCAGTGACGATGATGGCAGTGACAATCACCCTCAGGCCGTCAAGACAAAAGGACATGAACCCAATAGCCTCGAAAGTAGCTTCGCCTTCAACACCGTACCTATGGAGAACCTCAGCAACCGTCCCACGACGGAATCAAGCCGATCGCAGAATAAGCTGCTGTCGAATGGCACCCAGCTGCGTCCCAATGACTCCCTGGCATGAGATGTTGCAAATAATTAAACTTGGCTCTGATAGGCTCTCACAACTGACAGAATATTTGGGACTGGAGATTTATCGTTCACCTCCGATTTGTTACACTGAACGGGGGCTGCTTCGGTCACCTCTGTATACCTCCGTTTTACCGAGCAACAGTGTTTATTTGCCCATTTATGGCTTGGTTATTGCCCATATATCTTAGACTCTCCAAAGTTTTAGCCGTGGAGAACGACGTCTTGACATTGATAGGGTGTTGGTATTTGCAGGCTAGCCAATAATGCCTGGCTGCACGCAGGAAATCCGGATACGTCGACGTGCACATGCGCATGAGTCTTCGCAGCCAATTGCAACGACACTAAATGTCGGTCGTTTTGTTGCTTTTAAAGTTGGCTCTAAGTTGGAGTGTTGTTTCCCCTCATCCAAAAACCGCCCTGCTCACTATTCGAGATTCCTTCAACAACATCGCCAGTTCAAGATTAGCGCATACCCACTAGAAATACAACTGCAATTTGCGACCAGGGCTTCCCTTACTGTTCGCCGGAAGCTCCGCACGCAAATTGAAGGAATCCAGATTTATACACCATTCAAACAGTCCACCTTCTTTATTACATCATCCCCTTCAAGATAAGATGAGCGTTGAGAATTTCCTGAATGATTTTGGAAGAAATGGTCTCTTTTGCCTCGTGAGCGGGGTACTGTTGGTGCGGTTTTACCCCACAGTTGCAATTTGAGCCATCTGACGCTTGATAGTATTTGATCACGAGAGTGATACACAACCTCTACTTCCATCCCCTCGCAAGATTCCCAGGTCCACCTCTGTGGAAAACAAGTCGCATACCTTACATTGCTTCGCTTCTTCGCGGGATATTGGTCACGGACTAAGTTAGAATCTATGAAAAGTACGGGGACATTGTTCGGATAGCCCCTGATGAAATATCTTTCACTAAAGAGGAAGCCTGGCATGACATTTATGTCCACCGCGCAGGTCATGTTGATCCAACTAAAGATCCTGTCTGGTACAAAGGTACGTCCGATCTCACACCTCAAACCGCCCAACAGTACCTCGAATTTTCTGACACATATACCGCAGCTCCTGATGAGATGCCTCAAAATATAGTCACAGCAATAGACTCGACCACTTATTCAAGGTACAGGAAGTTGCTGGGCAACTCGTTCACGGAAAAAGCCCTTAGAAATCAAGCCCCTTTAGTCGAAGTGTATGCCAAGTTACTGACCACTCGACTCCAAAATCTGGCAGAAATGCCCGAAAATAAGTATGGTGTTGTGGTCGACTTCGTTGATTGGATGAGTTGGTTCACCTTTGACATAATGGGGGAATTGGCACTAGGGGAGTCCTTTGAGTGCCTGAAGGACAGCAAGTTGCACCCATGGGTGGAGACCCTTAATACATTTTTGAAAGCCATGGTTTTCGCTGCTTCCACGAGATGGTATCCAGGCCTGGAGTCTTTACTGTTCAAGATGTTGCCAAAGAAGGTCATGGACATGCAACGCCAGCATTCGGAGTTCGTCAGCGAAAAGCTAAATCGACGACTCAATATCGAAAAAGAACGAGCAGACTTCATAAGTCCATTCATGAAAGACAATGAGGGATTCCATAATGTTTCGTTGGAGGAGACTCAGTCGAATTTTGTAATCCTCATTGTTGCAGGCGCTGATGCTACGGCAACCGTACTGTCAGGCACCTTCTTATACCTGGTACAGAACCCCATTGCGTTAAACATATTGACTTCCGAGATTCGAACCTCTTTTGAGAAAGAGGAAAATATCTCGATTCAAACGACAAACGAGCTGCCGTACTTGAATGCAGTCTTAACCGAAGGACTTGGGCTCACCAATCCCGTTCCTGGTGGCCTGCCTCGGGTCGTTCCAGAAGGCGGGGATATCTATGCAGGTGTTTTCATTCCAGCATAAGTAAGTTGAAATACCATAGAAACACCTCTCAATGAAGATCGGTCATAATGGTTGCTTAGACCACCATTTCTGTTCGTCCATACGTTATATCTCGATCCGAAAAGTACTTCTGCGAAGCCAACTCATTTCATCCTGAACGATGGCTGCCAAAAGGAACCCGACCCAAGAAGTTTGACTCAGACCATCATTCAGTCAGCAATCCATTTAGTACTGGTCACTCCAATTGCATTGGAAAGTCACTTGCACTAGCTGAGATGAGGCTTGTGATAGCACGGATACTTTGGACATTCGATGTTGAAGAGTACGGGGAGAGACTGGACTGGACATCTCTCAAAACCTTCATGATAATACAGAAGCGGCCAGTGAATATTAGATTGAGGGTCAGGAAACCATACGAAATGAAGGCAGTTTGAGTAAGGTGTGGGGGTGATAGCTAGGGTTGATTCCGCATTCCAACGTCCGGACTACTGCTGATGAGGGGATGCAGTTGCGCCGACGGAAAATTCATGGGGAGCGGACGAGTGAGAGCACTGGTGGAACATCGAGGCAATTCATTGACGTAGGTTTTCTGATTATTGTATTTTGACAACTTGAGGAGAACGGGGGGTTCATTCGTTGTTGTAAACGACTTCCCGGGTCTCATCACGTGAGAACCAAGAAGAAGTTGAAGGTACGTAGACAGAGTTTAATGTCAAATAGCTAAACCAATTGCTAAATTAATACCAGGAATTGATTTGCGTGGTTTTTCGTTGTCTGCCAAAATAATATCGAAGCACGTGAGTTGCCTGGTATTGACCTCCATGACATTTTTGAGTATATGATGTTTTGCATTCCGGCAATCCAGACTTACCGAGAATTGCTCCCATATCTCATCCCATCTTTTGCGATTGGCGAGACCTCAGACCTACTTTGACCAATCAATTTTGCAGTTTCCGGTGAGCCCGACTTGCAGTTAGCCCGACTCCCCGAGCCACGCACTTCTCACTCGAGAACCAGCCTCAAAACATCCAACGCCCATACTATCTACCAAAAAGGTGGCATAGTTACTTGAGGGTTCATACAGAAATCAAACTCCCCAAAACAGAATACAGAATGGGTGAGTTCATCAATCGCTGAATGACAGCTTATTGACTCGGTCCCCACGGCTTATACTAACTCGCCCATTCCCAGTCTCTAGAGACGTGATCGTAGCCATTTGCTTCGGGATTTCTGCTACTATCATTGGAATCGCTGCAATTCTCGTACCCGTCCGCCGACGGAATCGTTTTAGAAGTATGAGACTTCTTTCTAAACCGTGATTTATTGGTTTTAACACCTTGGACAGACGACCTAGAAACTCGACAACACGATACGGCTCAGCAAGGACAACTGATGATAATGGAGGAAGTACGCTTCCGCAGGTGGAAAAGTTTTAGACAGATATGAAGGCTCTGTCTTCACTCCACCGAAATACGTTTCATAGGGGACCGCGGTCGGTGATTCGTGAAGAACGCCTGCAATACGCCAGAAAACTGTATTAGACGATGCGATGAGTATGGGCCAATGGAGGATGGTTTCAAAATGCTGGAGAACTTCGACTCCTGATGTGGGATGAGTACGGACTGATGGAAGATGATTTCTATTATCTTGAAAATTGACATAGACGATGGGGATTTGCCGAAGATGAAGTTATGCAGAAAAGTTTTTTAGTATACTATGCCTACTGAAGACTCATTTAATAAACAATGCATATTTCCGCCAATGAAAACAGGTAAACTTCAGATCTCGTAAAGTCTTGCGAGCTTGTTCTTTCGCTATTCGTCCCATTCACTTCGTCTTTCCAGGTAGTTCTGGTAATGCAAACCGTCCCGGATATCGTTTTGAAATGTCCTTCCACTTCATCCCGCCATCTCTAAGATTGATGATTGGAGTCCCTTCCTCCTCAGACCATTTATTTTACTTTTTAGCTGGAGATTCCGATGGATGGGGAGACATGCTGCGGTTGCTACTCTCTCCTGCACTAGAGTTGGCGAGTGCATACCTATGCAGCATCTTGGAAGGCCACTGCCGTGCAACCCCAGTCCAGACTTCACGATCTCGGAATTCGACCATTATCCATCGCTATACTATATTGTGCAAGATCACCCAGGCATTCTATCCACGTATCCTCAAATAAGGGCACCGTCTCAGAGGAGTGCCATCGCTGAGTACGCGAGATATATGAAGCCGATGTCTGAGAGGCGCTATACCTCGGATACCTACATGCTACCCATTTTAGAGCAGGGCTCGCGGAAGGACACTGAGCATGTGAAGTAGTGTGCCTTTGAATTTCTCGCAAGTCTTCCTATGATCAAGACTTTGACATTGTGCTCGACTGTGTACACTTTTGAAATTATACTGGACAGTGTATGTCTTGGCGCAATTGACTGAGTATCTGGAAGAGATGCAAAGAAAAAAGGCATGATGCTCATGGAGAACTGTGCCTGGCAGAGCGATCAACTTTACGGGGAAGGGCCTGGTGGGCGCCAGCGACCGATCGTCAATACGAATTCTCGATGGGCGGAGGACGTATAAACGCCACCACTCGAGTAGGGGTCTGCAAGGTCCTCGCCAAATATTTTTCCATAGCAAAAAGATGGGATTTTGGGACAACAAAATTGCAAGCGAGTAGGGGTTGCTCAGGAGGTGCTCCGCATCAACCCTGATGCATTCGCTCCGAGCCTTCGGAACAGAACTGACATTGGGGAAACGGCAACCGAAATCACATTCACCACCAAAATACCAACCAATGAGAAGAAGAATCGCAAAAGCGGCGGAACAGCCAAACACCATTTCACCCCCAGAATCACACAACACTTCCTCTTCCTCTTTAAACATTTCTATACCAGCCTGATATAACAACGCCATATTTTAAAAATTTAACGCAATCGAACTGGCCGATCAATCAAATAAGCCAACATTTGAATTACAAGATGCGTAAGCCGAAAGCCGTTCCCCACGCGTCTTGTTGTTGCCAGGCCTTTGTACTTGCTACTTTTTTCACACTGACACACCATCCACTAGTATCTAGAGACGTAATCGTCGCTATTTCCTTCGGGCTCGCTGCTACTGTAATTGGAATTCTCGGAATCCTCGTCACCAGACGTATGACTTCAGCTCCCAGAAGTAATGTCCTCCCTCTGAAATACCTGATTCAAAAGCTGAAATCCTTCGTAGACAATAGAGAGCCTCGACACCGCGAAACCAATCCATGGGAACAGGGTATTTTGATGGAGGAAATGCGGCTGCGCAGATGGAGAGGTGTGGGGAGGTCATGGTAGAGTGCAATTGGACTCGGTCGATATACCGATCAAGAGCGATGGGTCAGCGGGGGCTGGTCAGTAACGCTTTCAATATGCCAGGAAAAAATTGTTCAAGTATGGGATGATTATGGACCTTTGGAAGATGACTGCAACCTGCTTGAACACCGACCGGGATCATGTCCATTTGCAAAAAATTTATGTGATTATTGGAAGAACAATTCTGGGAAAGTACATGTCTGGAGCGGGTGAAAGCTACGAAAGCATATTTTGAATTAATGGACGATCCGATAGAATGGTAGCAGTTCATCTTCCACCCTGAACAGTTTTGCGCGGCGGATGCTAGACTGACAATTGAGGCTGCTTCGGTACGGATCTGGTGGAGATAATCTCCAACCTTTTTCATTAAATCTCACTTGTACGACCTATATGATCTGTGCGCCTCGTCGCTGCTGCCCAACCGAATTGTTGCACACGCACAAACTTAAGGGTCCGCTGCCCCTCGACTGTGTACACTTTGAAATGGTACTCGACAGTGTATGGCACAATTGACTAAGCATCTGAGACAAGATGCAAGAAAAAAGTCATACTGTTCAAGAGGAAACGTTATTTTTTTGCGACAAGAGCTTGTCACCGCTCATTATTAAACTTACAAAGCGCTCTGCATCAAATCGAGCAATTGCTACTTGCTTGCTTATCATCTACTTCGATGCACCCGGTTGAAGTGACTTGAGTTTCTGCCGGGACCTTGAGCAGTCCCGCTCGTTGTTTGAAGTTCGATTGGAATTACACTAGCATCTTTGAGACCGCAAACGAGCGGTAGCATCTTAGCACCTTCTGCTCAGAACAACCTTGTGGCTTGTGATTCCTATCCCCAAGACACTTCGGGGGCGCGTGCACGGACCAGAAGGACATGCACGTTGTTTGGAGAAGATGAGCAAGAGAGAAAGAGCGAGGAAGAAAAAAGGGGGATGAGGTTTGAAAAGGGAATCACCTGCTAGAGATTTTGCGTGGGGGCAATGCAGCTTTGGAAAGGTAGGTGCAGGACCTCTCCCTTGCATGCCCCATTGTGTTTAACGATCAAAGTGCTGCTGGTTATCGTCCCTCAACCTAAGATCCTAGATGCTGCAAGGCTGGGATGCAAGCCACCTTCGCACTATGCATATTTGTTTTGCTCGCTTAGCTTCCGTTCCGCCCGGCTGCTAGGTATTAAGGCTCACGTTCTTTCTCTCCAGTGTCTCCACCCTTGCCGAACCCCTGCACTTGACGCCAGCCCTGTCCACATTCCACGCCTTCAGTCCAGCTTCTTAAACCCAGGAGATATGATGTACAGTAAAAACGGCAAGCGAATCCACTTTCACCACCAAAAGACCTACCAATAAGAAGAAGAATCGCAAAAGCGGCTACCCACTTCCACCCCCCCATTATCCCCCTACAATACGTACTACCTCGTCTTCCTCTCGGCGCCATTCAACAAGAGCCTGATATACCAACGCTGTAATTTCACGAATGCTGCATTAAAACTTTGCTGAAACCACTTATCTAGTCAAGACATCATTTTTTTGGGCAAAGCAAACAGATTCAAAATGCGTATGTCGATTCGCTATTAGTACTCTTCCCTTCCCACGCTGACACCCACGATGCAGTGTCCAGAGACGTAATCGTCGCCATTTCATTCGGGCTTGCCGCCTCTGTCATTGGAATCGTCGGAATCCTGGTTACCAGGCGTGTGAATGCCAGAAGTATGCTTCTTCTTATCCTCATCCCATTCAAAAAAGGCTGACAGAACTCCCGGCAGACGATCTAGAAGCCCGACGTTACGGGAGCCAGCCACCACTGGAACACGGCATATTAATGGAAGAGATGCACTTGCGCAGATATAGGAGTGTAGGGAGCGGCTGGTAGAATGCGATTGAAATGGTTTTCGAATTTGGTGTAGGATGGTTTGGGGTGCTCGGTCAATGTAAGGCGTTGGGCTGAATTGAGCTATGGGAACTACGACTTAGGGAGTAAAACTTGAAGACAATGGAAATTGAAATTGATGCGCCAGTATAGCATATGAAATCACTTTAGAAAAATGGGAAGTCGCACTGAACAAAAGAGATAAACATTCTAGGAAGCGTGCTGCTTGATGCTCAATTTTCTTTCTCTCGGGAGACCTCCCTCGCCCATCCGGACCCTTGTACAAACCTGCAGCAGCCAGAAGCTTGGCACTCATCCCCCTTCATCCACAACAAATCGGTGTCTGCATCGCCTCGCTAACGCTGCAAATCAACCTCCAGACCCCCCAGCAACTAAAACTATTTCCTTCACCGGTAGCCTTGCCACAGTAGTGAGTATTTTTAAACACCAGGCAATGTGCCTGCAGAACCCGCCTCTCATCAAACCAAAAATCCAGCGAACAAAAATCTCTCGTAGCACTAGGAACTACCTGCACCATAAACTCACAAACAGCAATAACATATTAGAAAATGGGACAAGCCCTTCATAAAAGATGCTTCTATTGATCCACGCAGTATTCTCACTGCGATGCACTACCGCACCTCCATATATGCATCAAAACCAGATCGGAATCCAGATCTATCTCGTTTCGTTTCGTTTCCCTCTGGGCCATTCCAGTCCATTCCCGCCCCCAATATCAACCATGCACATGTAATTCGCCGCATCATTTGGTATAGGCTATGATGTCTGGCCATGCCAAAAAAGATTGAAAATATCCACCCACAACCAACTCCCCAACATCACTTCATGATACCATATCTCGTCTCACAGCACTCGGACTCGCACTCAAGAGCTCTTGCTCGCTGCTGGATCTAAGCCCTCTCCTTCCTCGACGTGAATTTCCGTGGCCGGTTCCTCGAAGTCGTCGTCTTGGACTGTGGCTTTGAACTCGAAATTCGGTTGCGGGTAGGGCCCATTCGTCGCATGTGCTTCTAGCAGGTGACTCCGGATATCGACAATATTTGATTGTGCTTCCTCGTCAAGATCTGGGACGGGGCTTTGCTCGATGTAATCGTCTTCCGGAATCGCATTGCTGAAGTCATCCATGCGGCCTTGAATCGAGCCCTCGCTGGCTGATGAGTTGTTTTGTACTACGTCGCTGGCTGCTTCATCAGAGCCTGTGCCGGAGACGATGTGATCACCTCTTGAGTTTCCGGGGAGGTTGTCAAAGTTCCATCCACTGTGTGAAAGGTAACTGGTTACTCCTTGCGAGTTGAGATTGTTGTAGCCAATATTGGTATAGTTCATTCCACCCATATCAATGCCCTCGTCCTCAATACTAGTTTGCAAGCCATCGTTCATGATCGCATCATCGACGAGCATTGGTGGCACGTCTTCGTCGTTTTGTTCGTGGGCTTCATAGGCAGGCAGATCCTCAAGGGCCGAAGGGTTGACTATTGTCATTTCCGTACTAGCCGAACCAAGATTTGGTCGATGGTGAGCTGCTCCTACTCCTGTCAAAGGTCCCGACGACCCACGAAAGGTACTTCCGACGGGGCCTTGTTCTTCCCCCGACTCGGAAATTTCATCTTCTCCGGATTCTGGGGGGTTGTCAAAGTCTTGAATGATCTGTTTAAATTTCGGCCCTCCGAGAGGGACATCAGATCGACGTCGATAAAATAGTAGATATGCACTCTGTGTAACAACGCTGCGCGACGGGTCCTTAACCTTTGATACGGACGAATCTGATGGCTATTAGTTATGTCATCGGCGAAATAGAAGTAGAAACACTCACCGTTGTATTCATACCACTCGTGATCTTCAAAGTTCTTGGCAAACGCAGTGTAATGACCACCGCCAAGTCCACCCCAATGATCATCCACGGCAAACAGATCATAGATTTCTTTCTTACCCTCTTGAGTCTCGACGACGCGTGAGCTGAGATCAAGACCTTCTATTGGGAAATCCACCATGACATCGAGCTTGTCTCGCCGGAAACCACTTGAGCTAAATCTCTTCAAATGCATTACCAGAATATCGGGTGTTTTCCAAAGTTCGAACTTCTTGCTTGCTCTTCGATGCTCCTTGCAACGAGGACAGTACCAAGTGTCCGTTTCCGCAAGAGTTTCTTCTTTGCCGAATTCGTTCAGACAATCATCGAGAGTAATACCATTCCGTCGTCGCTGTTCACGGCTTTTTCGCTTTGAGTCAAGCAACGGATCGGACAGCGTAGGCATATCCTTGACGAAATCGAAGCCGTACTTTGGATCGTCTGTGTTGGGTGCATCATACATAGCACTGTAAGCATCTTCCAGCCAATCAACAATGATGCCTTCGCCAAGTCGGACCAAAGGGCCATCGTCCAGGGAATCCTGCTCAAAGTCGTCGCGGACATCGCGAAACTTCCGCTGTGGCTGATTGCCCTTTTTTGAGTAAGTTTTGATGTTACGAGGGCGGCGCTTATTGGAACCTACTCTAACCCCAGATCTTGGTGCTGCTGGTCGGACAGGAAGAGCCTAGTCTCCAGTCAGAATTTTTGATCGGAGAAAATTGGAAGCACCTGAAGCCGTATTGGGCATAAAAAAGGTACACAAAGTTGCAACAATAGGAAGAATGGGAAACTTACTCTTGGTACCGAAGGCGCGGCCGCAGCATCATCCTCATCGCTGGATTCGTCAATCATACGAGTCTGTCCCGAGAACGCAGTCTGTCGCGCCGAATTGTCCTCTGCATCGCTAGTTGATGTTGAGCGGCCATCGTCGTAGCTATCCAACGAACCATCGCGCATCTGAGGCTCGGGCATTCTGGATGCCAGCGTGGGGTATGTCTTTTCCTCGTCAATCGATTGCCACCCAGTAGGAATCATTTCTTTCGGCTGAGAGAAATATCCGAGTTTGAACATGTTCTGGAGTTCAGGCTCCAGGAATTCTTCAGCTGCAAGCCACTTGGGACGGCGGGTGTTAAACTTCTTGAGAGGTAGTCTAAACGAGAGTTAGCTGTCTGTACAATGATCGCTAGGTGAAAGGCTTACGAGGACTTCTCTTTCTCAGGTAGCTTTGAAGACGCTTTATCACTAGTCGGAGATTCGCTGACTCCGTTAGACTCTTTCATAGTTACATCTACAAGTCCATCTTCGCCGTCGATCGAAGTTGCCACGACTTTGCTTCCACCGGACGAGTCGGCATCAGAGCCGGTAGTGAGGACAAGATCTGGGTCAACGCTGTCGGCGATACTTTCGCTGGTTTCATCTTCATCTTCATGGAGTCCTCCGTAGCTTGAGAACGTGGCTACTTTTTCAAGGATTTTCCTTTTGATGACGTCTTCGTTCCTGGCCTGAAAACATGTCAGCACGTCCAAACGAACTCGACTCTCAAGTACCTACTTCTTCTGGAGTTAAAATTATGAAATGAGGAAAAGACGTCAGAACCCATGGCTTCTTAAATCTCGACTTGTCCGGGTTTGGTTTGCGGTGAAAAACAGGTACAAGCATGTGCGCGGAGACGGGATCTTCCCAGCTGGGAACGTCATCCTCGTCAGAATCATGACCAAAACTCAGCATGGACTTTTGCTTCTTTGGCTTGCGAACAGGGGGCCAATTTGATGGCTTGGTTTCCAGCTCATACATGGCGAGTACGTCGTTATTTCCGACCTCTTCAGAAGCTACAGCGTAGTCGTCGTAGGTCTTGTAGAACTTGCCTTTAAATTCCTCTGCGGCGAATAATCTCTCGACAGGTATGCCAACTCTCTGGCTGACGAATTGCTTCAGCGCCAAGATGCTACCCTGCTTGTCCATGTCCACGTTGATAAAGCATGGTTTGTCGTTCAAAGGAAAGTACTGGACTGTGTGGCGCCAAGCATTTTCGATTGGCAATTGTAGTGTAAGGTTGTTGAAAGGATCAAATGTGATGCTGACCTTGGAGCAGACAGGACAAACAAGGGTTGACTTGTACATGCCCGTGAAAAGATCTGCAATTACCGAGTCGTCTCGCTTCTTGGTAATATCCCAGACCTTATCCGCCATTTCTCGAATAGCTTCTGGATTATTAACCATCTCATCCGTTGAATCTGGCTTCTCGATATACGGCTTCTTCTTTACTCGGCTTAGATCTTCTTGCAATCCATCTAGAAGAAATCCGAGAAATTCTTGTGAATCTTGTTGTCCGTAGCCGGAGAATGAAGGCGCATATTTGCCGATGGTGCTTTTGAAATTTCGTGGGGCAACTGAAGTGGGTGTGGGCTGCTTGTAGATCTCAGCCAATAATCGTTCGTATGCTTCAGCGACGTGTCCGTTGTTTCCCAGAACATTTTCGGTATTCACCTCTTCCTTGGCCACCCCAGACAAGAAATACTTCGTCAGCTCTTCAACACTCCGCACGCACTGTAGGGCAGAGTTCATATAGCAGGTGTTTCCGAGATTGCTCAGTCCGACCGTTCCAGCAACTCTGCCAGACTTTTGCGCCCGACCGCGAGTCATTGGTCCAGATGGAGCTGGGCTGTTCCTGCCGCTATTTGGCTGGCTTTGAGACACTCCAGTTTTCGCAAGCGCTGTTGAGGTGGCTTTTCCTCCTTTCGAGACATAATTAGATACAAAACTATCATTAGTGACAGCCTCGTCCAGGACGATGGTCTGGTCATCGCCAAGCCCCATAAATCCCAAATTCGATTTGCCATTGAAATTCTTAATCGTAGTGATATCCCCGCGACCTTCATCAACAAGTTCCCTCCCATTACCCCTTTCAAGTTGCAACAAGGCGGGTACTTGTAGTAGGAGGTGCTTCCATGAATCTTGGGGCTCACGAGTTTGTGTGGTTGAATTATTTGGCGCTGGTGAGCTAGGGCGTGATGACGGAGGTGTTACAGCATGCGCCAGAGGTACTACTGGCTCCGCAGCAGGTAACAGTCTCGGGATTCTCCAGACGCGGACTTTCTTGGTGGGGTCGATCTGTGCCTTTTCCTTGATTTTCTTCAGGAAGTCATAATATCTCACAGTCCTACTTGGGGCGTAGATTAGTGGTGGTGGATTCGAGACCTTGAGTTTTTGTGGCACCAGAAGAGTGTTGTTATCCGCGTACAAGCGGTGTATGGTGAATACTGGAGGGTGGAGCTCAAAGGTCATGTTCGGCAGACCAGTCGGGTCATCATTTGTATTGTGGGCAAAGCGCTGAATTGGAATTGCACCGGGCATGAGGCCGTACCACAACATGATGAGGTTCCAGGCTTCTTCAGGAAAGTACGCCATTGACTCTAGACCCAAGCCATGTTTGAGGCGAACAAATTCAATACCGTCAGAATCCTTCATGATATCTTGGACAATGTCGGAGTTGTCGATTGGGCCAACTTCGCCCTCAGGTTCAACTTTGCTGTTTTTCCTAGCTTCCGAGCTCCGGCTTCTAACACGGTCAAGCCAACGGTTTGATACTAAGTAAACCAGCTCTCCTTCGGTAGGGATGCGTTGTAGGGCAGCTTCGCACAGTGTGGTAACAGTCGTAATCTGGTAATCGATAGAGGGAATCTCTGTAAGGGTACCGTATTAGCAAGAATAATGGAAAAACAATAAAGGCAGAAAATCTGTACCATCTTGAGGGTCTGCTGGACTGGCTGAATCCTGCTCCTGGTCTACCACTTTCTTCAGTGTAGAGCCATTCGATGGCGCTGGTTCGGCCTCGTTCCTCAGCATATCCACAGACCGTGCTCGCTGATGCCCGGCTGGCGATTCTGCAGGTTCCGTGGGGTCTGATGGGTCAGAAGCTGGAACAGGCACCATGTCGACATCGTCTCTTTGACTTGACGGTACATCGGAGTCCTCTAGATCTGACGCCCGCCTCTTGAGTGGCGACGAGGACCGCTGTGGTAGGTCTGCGGCTCCTCCCATAATAGCCCTATGTGAAAACGACCGTAGGGGAGATTGGCTCCTATTTGGATCAAAGTCGGCGGGTGTCAGGGAGGCTCGCTGGTGTTCGGAATCCCCACCTCTCCCAGCGTCGATAGAGAGGTTGGCGTAAGAGGCAGTGGGGGAGCTTGCCGCCGAGATGGTGTAGTCGCCTGTTGAGAGCGCGGATGGGTTCTGCAGATGCTGGCGGATGTGAGGAGGGAAGCTTGAATCGGCGTTGGAGTTGGGGATGTCGAATCGAGGAAGCTCGCGGGGGGACTGTGAGTCGCTATCCTCCACGGAATTCAATGGGATGTCGGGATTGTTGTGGGGATCTTGGCCTGTAATATGCTGCGGGGAGAGCTTTCTTTTCTTTGTGGAAGACGTCGTGAATGCGAGCTGCCTTTGCAGCTCTGAGTTTGCCTCGGGGAGCAGTGTAGGTTGAGGGAGAAAAGACTGGAAGTTTCCTCTTCCTGGTCAGCAAAGACGGCGAGGCTGCAGGCACCAGCAGAGTCGACAGACTGCATGTGGTTTAAAACCAGCGACGGAGGAGGCCGGGCATGAAGGTCGACGGAGGCGCAGAGGGTTCGATGGGTGTCGGCGTGGAATTGAATGGGATGTACGGAAGTAACTGGCCTGCGTGGAGGCTCTTGGATTTCTTTCAGGTAACTTTAGCGCTTGGCCGGCGTGCACGGTGTCCTGGTGGCTCGCAAGCGAAGATGGTGATGAAAATAGTCTGGTGCCTGCCGCCAACGCGTTGTTATTCAGCAACACGGTGCAGGAGTGGCGATGATGAGAAATCCGTGAAGGCGATTGATTTGAATCGCGAATATATTCTTTTTCCAACGCTCGTAGGTTGGAGTTGATGGAAATATTGATGTGGGAGGTGATGTTGGTGAGTCCGGACTACGCGTGCATGATTCACCCCTGGGGTTGCCATGCATATTGTGAGGCTGAAAGTTCACGACTCCATTCTGTGCCCAGTAACTATGAAATTTTTGTGTTTTATGATTCTCTTTCATATTGGAAATGTTTTGCTCGCCTTTTTAATACTCCGTATGAAAAACTGGACGGGAAGGGAAAAGTCTCCAATTTTCCTTTCTCGTCTTGTTGAACTTACTCTGAAGATTAGGCCTACTTTGGCAGATCCATATTCGTTACCAATAAGCCAAACCTTCTCCTTATTATGTTATATTTGCTTCCTAGCTGATCATTGCTTCAAGTTGAGCTTCTCAGCCTATTTGCAGCACTGGATAGGAAAGTTGAAGTCGATCGTTGACATGTATAATGCCTCTTTCACTGATCGGTGGTCATTACGCGCAAATTAAAGGTATTATACAATAGACACGAGATCTCTAAGACAATACTCAGCGGCGATTCCATCTATTTGTACGCGGGCCTCTGTTGGGAATTCCAGACTTTTGTCAAACTCAGTCAGTGTTTGTCATACAGTATGAAGCCCCTGTTGGGAAGCATTTTCGTTGGTAGACCATACGCTACCCGAGCCTCTAGACTTATGCTAGATCAAATCATCCTCCTCTATCACAGATAGTTCCTTCTCTGAGGCAGTCCATCAGCTTTCAGATTCAATCAAGCACATTTTCCATCTGAGCACGTGACATTCTCTGGACAGGAATTACCTCGTTTCGGAAAGGAGGACATTGGGTCCTGTGGGGCTTTTCGAATAGTAACGTTTAGTGGGGAAGATGTTCTTCTAAATATGGATCTAAAGCGTTACCAGTGTATGATAGAGGGGAGTCAGTGGGCTGCGTTCCGTTCCGTTCCGTTCCATTCTATTAGAGAGCTGATGTACACAAAAGTTTGACACCTAGCGGCGGCCGGGGCTGCCTAGGTATTTATCGTCGACTATTCTGAAGCACTGATAGTGCCATAAAGAATTGTTTCACAAGCTGATATATGCAAGGGCGTTGTTGGTCATACGAGGAAGGTGGCTTGAATGTCACACGAGAAGCTACCTAAGAGGCTTAAACAAGCTTTGTACTACCACTGGATGATCTCGTATCACCGTGCAGAAAGATACAGTAACATGACGCAATTTTGTTTTCCAGGTCTGGTAGATGCGGTTTCCAACCGGCTGACAATTTGGTATATGTGAGATTGTGAGATTTTGGGATAGATTTGTCCACCGAGAGCCCACGAACGTCATAATGCTTCCATATCAGGGGCAATGTCAGAAGCGGCTCATTCTACAGAGGCCTGGCCCGTTCTAAAGGATTATCGCCCAGTCGGTAATTGGTATTATTAAACCCCACGTCTTTGCGGATACCTACGGGTACTGTAGTACGAAGTACCCCTGGGGTTCACTCAGCCCTGCGCTTTTTTCCTCACGCGAGTATATGCATAATAAGACGCCAGTAAATCCACAGTATCGTAGAATTGACCAATGGAAGTTCTCGAGTCGTTTACGGCACTGCATCGTCATCTTTGCAATCTTCATTTTCTGACGTGGCGTGGCGCTCCCACCGTCACCAGCCACAAACTCACTGCCAGCTGCACAGCCTCGCTGCCTGCTCGCCAAAGCGGAAAAAAGCTTCGGTTTCTCGACCTCTACAACTGCAACTCAAAAGCAACCTCATGCACATGCACAACTTCACTTACCCCACGTATTGGGTGTGACAGTTATTCGGTGAGACCGTATGGTTAATTTCTCAGCCTCGATGAAAGGTTGCAGATGGTTCGCATGCCTGCGCGATGCGCTATGCGCTATCTTCACAAGGCCGCCAGAAGCCTGCAGTCAGCAACTGGTCTACCAGCCCATCAGAGCTGAGTATCACCCCGTACTGCAGTACTCGTTGTGGAGCGCAGTTTGCCTTGTGAGTCAGGCGGAATTAGTGGTCTGGCCTAGTTATGCACTTAGACTACATCGTTGGTCGAGGCTGCCTGATGTGAGAATATATATATTAATTCATGTTCCTCGACATATTCTTCTGTTCGTCTTCCACACCTGCTCTCCCAAGCATATCCTCTCTCCTTCCCTCGCCAAGTTGGATTATTTCGCATCTACTCCCGCCTACTTCTTTCCTTCTTTCTCTGTTTACTCCCCAGCGACGACCTACAAAGTCTTCAAGCTTTCACTCATATTGGACGCCGCCATGAACGGCTCTTCTGAAGCGGGGCAATCGCCAGCCTCGCTCCACACCACAGGGCTTCCAGATACCAATCAGCTCAATCCCCAGACTGCTCTTCTCGATGCATTTTTCCCGGGGTTCTCCCTTTTATCTTCTGCCCTTTACAAATATTCCAAAATCGACCTGACTGTCTACTTCCCAACCTTGTTGGCCATTGGGTTGCTCATCTTCGGAGGCCGATACGTCAACGAATGGCTGTGGGAATTCTTAAATCAGCATGCGATGTCGACAGCAGATATTCGAGTTGACGATGAAATGTATAATATGGTCATGGGATGGGTTGCGAATCAGAGTTTCGCGAAGCGCTCTCGTCGGTTCGTAGCCAACATTAATATCAACAGCCGCTATTGGTATCTATGGCATGATAGCGACGATGAGAACAAGGACGACGAGGAGACTGTTGACTTTGACGAGAACAACAATCCCATATCTCATGTCGGCACAGGGAAAAAAGACAAGAAAGTTTCGTTCACACCCTCGTTTGGAACCCATTACTTCTTTTACAAAGGAACGCTCCTTCTCTTCCGAAGACAACAGGACACTCGCCAGCAAGGCTGGGGGACGGCGAGCGACCGTGAAGAGATCTCCATCTCCTGCTTCGGACGAAACCCAACAATTCTCAAGGAGCTTCTCGCTGAGTGTAGAGCTCAGTTTCTGTCCAACGATGAGAACCGTACCATTATCTACCGTGGCGGTCTCAAGTCAGGAACCGCCGAGCCACAATGGACCCGCTGCGTCTCCCGTGTCTCGCGTCCCTTTTCGACTGTTGTACTGGACGAATCTGTCAAGAAGGACCTGATCGACGACATGAAAGACTACCTTCACCCTTACACTCGCCGATGGTATGGTAACCGTGGCATTCCCTACCGACGTGGCTATCTGCTGTATGGCCCTCCAGGAACTGGGAAGAGCAGTCTTAGTTTCGCCATTGCTGGCTACTTCAAGCTAAAAATTTACATTGTCTCTCTCAATTCCCCCGCGATGAATGAAGAGAACCTCGGTACCCTCTTCTCCGAACTACCCAAGCAGTGCGTCGTCCTCCTCGAAGACATCGATACCGCCGGTCTCACCCACACCCGTGACAACAAGACCACGGAAGAAGAAGCCCCCAAACCCCTCGTCAGCGTCGTACCAAGCAACTCAGCCGCCCCGCCCCCTCCACCCACCAACACTGGCGGTCGTATCTCGCTCTCCGCTCTCCTGAATATCCTCGACGGCGTAGCGTCCCAAGAAGGTCGCGTGCTCATCATGACTACCAACCATATCGAAAAACTCGATGATGCGCTCATTCGCCCGGGGAGAGTAGACATGACCATCAAATTTGACCTCGCCTCCAACGAGATGATGAAGACCATCTTCCGCGCCATCTTCGCCACCCTCGAAGGGGATATTCCACCCACCACCTCTCACTCTGCTGTCGCGATCCGCACTCCTACGAAAGCCTCAGCAGCTGCGAAGAACACCGCGTTGGCTGAGAAATTACGTCTTGAGCAGGAGAAGAGAGAGGCTGAGGAGTTTCTGGAGCGCAAGAAGAAGGAAGAGGTTAAAGTTGCGAAGCTGGGCGAGGAGTTTGCGAATATCATTCCTGCGATGGCTTTCTCACCTGCTGAAATCCAAGGCTATTTGTTGAAGAACAAGCGGGACCCTGAGGCTGCTGTGAAGGGAGCTGCCGAGTGGGTGAAGACTATGGAGGCAGATAAAAAGAAGAAGGCTGCGAAAGAGGCGCGTGAGGAAAAGGAGAGACTTGAGAAGGAGAAAGAGGATGCTGAGAAGGCAGAGAAAGAGGGTGTGGAGAAGAAGACTGAGAATGGCGAGGGGGAGAAGGAGAAGAGTGTAGAGTGTACATGTAATGGGAAGCCAAAGGTAAACGGCGTTACGAAAGAGGAGAACGGAAAGGATTGAGAGTGTATTCTTATTTTATTTTAGATACCCAGCATCACTGCATCATGACTAACGACAATATATATCACTTCACAAATCTCCTATGCAACTACACTTCACCTATCCTCCCGCCAAACAACCCCCTGGAAGAAACGCAAGCACACCATCATAACCCCCATACCACAACCTCAAATACTCACAAATAGCGGCCCCCTCCACCCTCCCCCTACTCTCAATCCACCACACCCCCCTCCCCGCCTTCCCATACCAAAGCCACGACAACAGCAACGCAACCGGATCCTTACCCACCAACAACCCCTTAAACACCCCCTCAATACACCTCGTAAAAACCTCCGTATGTCCCACCGTAACCTCATCATCCCTCAACCCCAACAATGAACTCACCGCGTGCGCAGCATCGAAATAAGGACTCTGTTCTCGCGTTGACTCTTCATCGAGCCCACAAACCTCAGCTAGCTCCCTTGATATCCCCTCAATCCCCCTTACCGGAAGACGCGTATTCATAACAGCATACGTCCCCCTCATAACAACAAACAAACTATCCTCCCTCAACGGATTAACTACATCCCAAAGCGACATTTTGCCTTTATTTATACGCAACCATTGGAAATCGGCCGGGGAAGCAGGGGATAGTGGCCAGGACGTGGTGGGGGAGGAGAAGGTTAGCAGGGCTAGTGCCGCGGCTGTGCCCCAGATTGGATCTTTGTCGAGCGGTTTGAGGGGCGCTTGGAGGCGTGACGAGAAGAGGGATGTGGCGTGGTAGAGGTGGTGGGTTTCGGCGGGGGTGGGGGGTTGAAGAGTGGAAGTGCCGGTCGTAGGCGTGGGCGATTGCTAGGGAGGCGTGCATTAGGTATGGATGCTTGGATTGAGGTTAGCGTGACAATTAAAGGGGATATATTGGTTTGATGGAGCGTACGGTGAAGGCTAGGATCAGAAGCTTGCGGTTGGCTTCTACCATGTTGGGGTCATGTGGGGTAATGAGACCTCGTCCTAGGTATCTCATTACGAATTCTTGGCATTTTGCATCTAATTGATAGGATGTTGATCCGTCGGATGTCCATATAGCACTGCTAGGAGGAGGTTGAAGTTCTACTCTTTCTTGAATGGCTAATGACTCGGCGACGGGCTGAAGGTCGGGAATATTTTGCTCGAAATTGCATAATATCCCGAATGAGCTGCATCTCTTGCACTGTGGTTTTGTTTCATCACACTAAAATTTCAAAGAGTTATAATTAGTCGGATAGAAATTGACGGGAAGTCGATACACGTGCCTTGAGTTTTCTCAGCTTGCAATTTCGGCAGCCGTATCGTGACCTCCGTTTTGTCCTGTGTTCTGTGCACTTCGAAGATATAATTAGGTTTCCATCCATGTCAATGCCATGGGTAGCTTGAGTCTGAGAGGTATTCTTCAAATCCCAAGGAACTTGATGCCGAAGGACGTGAAGTCGGACCCACCAATGTTCCCTAGACGCCAAGTCGCACTAGCCACCGGCCGGGTATAGACGTCTCTGATTGGCTGATCCTGAGGTAGTTCCTTCTCGTCCGAAAAATCCTCCTTCTATACCTAGGTAATCACTCAAGATTGCATCAGAGTAGCCGGGAGTTGAAGCGTTTTAACGACTCTGAAAAGTATTTAAGCACAAATCGGGCCCTTCGCCAATGCAGAATAATCTCTTCCCAATCCAAAACCTTTCACTTCCACAACTCAAATATCGTTCTCAACCTTTTCTCAAATCTCATCAATACCCCTCTACTATCTAAAAATCCCCCATATCAGACTTGACACAAACCACCCCTCTCAGCCTCCACCATGACATCCCCATTCATCCTCCCCTCCGCCCTCAACCCACCCCCAACCGGCCGTGACGCTGTAATCGACGCATTCTACCGCTGTATTCAAGCCTTCGACACAAACGACAAATCCCTCTTCGAGTCAAGCTTCATGTCAGACGGCATCTTTGAAGTCAACGAGCGAGCTATGAAAGGATTACCCGAGATCCACGCCACAGGACTCGCGCTCATCTTCAGCCTCGACACGACGCATTTAGTTTCCAATGTCCGTGTTCACATGAGTGTGGATAATGAGAACGAGGCTACTTTGACGGCTACTGTGCTCTCGCAGCATTTTGCTGGAGGGAAGGGTTTGGAGCCAGGGCAGAATAATTTGATGGGTGGAAGTTTGTATCGTGCTGAGTTGAGTAAAAGTGCAGATGGGTTGTGGAAGATTAAGTATTTGAAGATAAAATCTATTTGGATGCAAGGGGATTGGAGTGTTGTCGGGGATATTCCCAAAGAGGAGGGGCAGTGAGCTGATGTTTGGGTAGTGGTTTAATCCGTGCGCAGATTTCCTAAAAACTTTGCGCAATGGAATGATTCTATGAATAATGACAATTCAAAATTGGAGATGTCAAATTATGAAAGTGAAATGAATATTGAAGCAATTTGAGACTTAACGATGTTGCTGAGGTCAGGTAATTCACTCAATGCGGCTTTTTTGAGTTCAGCACACCCCCCTTTCCCAAGCTCGTCTTCGCTAAACCCCCCTGATCGGGATAATTACAGGTGCAACCCCGCAATGCAGAGCGGCCCGGGCTTTTCCACTCACATTGTGTGATGACTTTCAAGGGTTAATGCATATGCATGCTGCATTGTTTCCAAACTCAAGTCAACCTTTGTTTTGACCGCAATGGAGAAAGTAAATTCTGCCACGAAGCTCTATCACAGCTTCAGCACGATTCCTCTCCGGTAACTTATAGCAACGTTTTCATCCATGTTTTATGTTAAACTTTCAAGGGCGATTCCATTGCACAATTGCAGCAATACAAATGGCCCCTCTTGTGGCTTGCTTTGACATAAGCAGCCCCACGATGCATGGGCAGGCACATAACGCCTCTTCTCGGGACAGGTTCTCCAATTGGATATGAGCTGCATCCGTCCCAGGTTCTCATGGTACACACTCCAAAGAAATGGGACGATATAAATTCCGCAAGTATATAATCCAGGGATGTCTACCCTTCGCCGTCAAAACCCCTCCCAAGCTGCTCAGCTCAAACCGTCAATCCTCCTCTGCACGTATAAATCAAAATATGTTTACACACGCCGTCATTTTTCTTCTTCTCGGCCTTGTTGTCCCAGTCATTCATTCCAATCCCTCTCAGCCCCAAAACCACTTCCCGGAATGGTCAGGCTGGGGAGCCTCCTACCTCAACAACCGCTGGTCCTCCTCCAGCAAAATCTCCTCATCCAACATCCGCTCCGCCACCACACACTGCAACATCAGCTACCCCATCGGCGTGAGCGCCACTCCGTCCGTATCAGGTAATGTTGCCTACTTCCCAACGTGGAACGGCCTCCTCGTCGCTCTCGATTTCCACTCCTGCCACCTACTCTGGCAAACAAACGTCACATCCATCATCTCCTCCTACGCCCCTATCAGTACATTCCAAAAGGACCAAACAAAGCCAATATCTAGAACGAGTCCACAGATCGATACAGAGAGAGGAGTTGTGTATTTTGGAACGCAGACACATGCGCTGATTTTAGCGGTAAGCAAAGAGAAGGGTGAGCTTCTTGGGGTTGTAAAGGTCAATAAGCATGAATTGGCGGTTATTACGATGAGTCCCACGTTATTTGAGGGGAAGTTGTTTGTTGGGGCTGCGAGTGTTGAGGAGAATGTGAGTTTGTTGCCTACTTATAAATGCTGTTCGTTCGTGGGCAATTTTGTGGCGCTGGGGTTTGAAAGGGGTAAATTTGAGGTACTATGTAAGTATCAACCTTTCGGCATATGAGCTGAGGCTTCAAGTGCTGTTGGCAGCAAAGCTGAATTCAAGATCGTGTGTCCCAGGGAATGTATCTATGATTCCATCCGTTGAAGCAGCCATGGGCTGGTCCGGCGTTGGTCTATGGGGTTCTCAACCATCTATCGATACAAACCTCCGCCAAGTCTTCTTTGCTACAGGGAACACGTACTCGGTACCGGACGTGATAATTCAATGTCAAAAAGACACCGCCAATATCACTGCAGTAACTCAAGGTCTGGTCACCGATAGTTGTCTACCAGACAGTATTTGGCAAGAATCAGTAATCTCCATTGACATCGATCTTGGTCTGGTAAACTGGGTCCACCAACTTCCAACCTTAGACGCCTTTTCCGCAGCATGCGGCTTCCCAGGTTTCTCGCTACAAAACACTACTCTATGTCCACAAGTCCCGGGCCTCGACACCGATTTCGGCATGGCCCCAGCCTTTGTACCTGGCTCACCTTCAACACCTTATGGAAAAGACACCATAGTCGTAGGCCAGAAAAGCGGAATCCTATTCGCAATGTCCGCCCAAGCAGGCCAGCTTTTCTGGTCAACAGTCACGAGTCCGGATGGGCTTGGCGGTGGCTTGAGCTGGGGTATTGCGGTTGATGATAGCAGAGTTTATTTCACGGCTATCAATTCCGGCGAGATTGAGTTCCAGCTTCAGCCGTCGAATAATGGTCACAATACTAGCAGAAGCGCTTACGGTGCTGCTTCTCTCAAAACTGGGGCTCTGCTTTGGGAGACAGCGACACCGAAAAATGGTGTAGCGTATGGGCCACCTAGCGTTGTTGGGGATCTGGTTCTTGTTGCGCGGACAGGGTCGGATCCGAATGGGACTGCTGATTATGATCGGAGCGCAGGTGGACTTGTGGCGCTGCAAAAGACGACTGGTGAGGTGCTTTTGGATTTTGAGCTCAACACGAATTTTCATGGTGGGGTTGCTGTTCAGGATCGGTCGATTTTGTTTGGGACGGGGTATAGCGGGTTTAGTCCGCTGGCATTGGTTCCTGGAGCTTTTAATGTGCTGCAGGTCTGAAAGGGCTACTAGTTCGTTAATCTTAATATCGCGAATTAGGATTTAAATTCTCAAAAGTTAAGGGTGGTGTTTTCATCTCCCTACAGGGGCTTTGGCGAGGACTAGTGCGGGGTAAAGGGGGCGGGGAAGCTCCTTCCTATGTAAAATTCGCAATGTCAACCCTTTCCGGGTCTATTTCAACATATCATAAAGTTTTTCACCTAAAGCTACTTCTAAATTTCACCATATCATGGAAAATTCAAAAGGTTCATTTCTCACATCACAGTCCATTCATATTCATCTTTAAACTTGAATTTTTGAATCATTCAATTAAGGTCCGTCCCTACGTGACGGGACACTACTAATAGTTTCCAACATGACATAACTAACAATGAATCTGAAGGATAGATATTCTCGTATTAGTAGCCTAGGACCATAAACTACATTTAGTCTTAGGATCCTTGAATCATGGCTTCTACTTATAATACTATAATCTACTCTGGGCCTAGCACGAGCACTTTACTTCGGACGGCCATAGTTGGATTAAAATCTCGTGCACTATGTTAGAAATCTATTAATCCGCTGCCGGTATATTAGGACTCAATCCCGAGCACAGCAACAGAACCTGAGAGATAATTGTGTCTCTGAAGTAATTCAAAGTATACTGGCAGGAATTGACAGATAAGGAGGTTCCGCCTTTTTCTACCCTAAAACGGCTTAGCCGTAACTTATCGCTGCCAGCCTGCTTTGTAGCTTTGTAGCGCGACTCATACCGAGTAGTACCACGCTAGGAGATCAGCATGACTTATGTGAGCGCCTTTCGTGACATAGTGGTAGAGCCACAGCCCCAGCGTATTGTTAAAGCTCATCCTGCGCAGAATAGTATATACCATGGTATTGCGCAAGCTCTCAGCTTATTAATAGTGACCTTTGATTATATATATACGAGCTTAATATTATTATCTAAGTCAGGACTTGGACGTATCCGAATAAGGAAAGTGAAATCCATGAATGTGTAGTGACCGCCGTATGCCGTGTCATCGGTAAGATTATTAGCATACACGTAGACCATATTTCTCTCCCCGCAATCAATACGTCGGTCTTCCGCGACCCAGGTTTCTGACCCAGACTCTTCTAAACAAGACACTTCGCCACTATATAGTGTAGTTTCGCCAGGAAATAATATTTTCGCTCTATCCTCCCTACGAATTGCTAGTCGAATCACGAACTGCTCTCCATCATCTCGAGAGACAGTGATACGCCCTAAAAGTCTTCTCTCGTCTGGCTCTATCCTCTTATCAAGTCGATGGATGGCCGTCCAAGCTACCACTCGCCAGGACGTGAGACTACCTTCGGAGACGTATACCGGCGCCATATCCAGGTACAACCGCCCGGACTTTTCAGGCTGTACAGAACCAAGCACGTAGCGACAAATCTGAAGATCGTCAAGATCTTTGTACATACCACCGGGAATGGGTCCTGCCTTTGCAAGCAGGATTTCTTGTGTGAATTGCGGCCGGTGCTTAGACAAGGTAAGAATATCAGACCTAAGTCGTACGTACATCCTGCCACGACCAGTAACCTTTCTTTCTTGAACCAGGATCCCAAGATACCCTTTTCGAATTTCACAGGGCATACTGGTTTGGCACCTTAGGATTAAGATCTTGATTTGGGGCCGTGACGATCGTAGTGTAAGAAGGTAAGACTTCATCTGGATCCCTTGGTTCACCATTGCGAGCGGCTGCTGGGCAATGAAGGATGCATTGGAGATATCAATCCACTGATCCTTGCTTGTAACTGCCCAAGAATTTTGGAATTGACGGGGATTTTCAGCGAGCAGGCCGTATCCCAACCTCCCATCTTCAACACTGTCCACATTGTGCCAAGCAAAGATAGAAAGGTCGTTAGACTCTTTGCAGATCTCTTCCTGCAGACGCAAGAAGGCCTTTACACCTTCACCATACAGCATAGTCATATGCACGGAGAATATTCCCATTAGACAGTATGCTATGTCTTCAGATCGAGATGTTTGCCGCCATGAGGCCCATGACATGCGCTGTGCCACGCTAGCAGCGGAGATCGGAACTTCGCCTTTGAGAATATCAACATGGATTCGAGTGATGTCAGATAGCTGCGTGCACAGAGTGCCTTTGGTCCCAATGAACGTCCAGTCATGGGTGTAGAAGTTGACGTTGCTTGGTGCAAGAAGCTCTTGAAGAGTCCAGCCTCGCGAATGCCAGCGGGCCTTATTAAACTGAGACTCTTCACCTTCGACAGAATTGGCATCAGTAACATCGCTCAGGTAGGCGTAGCAAGTGTTCGCCTTTTTATACCACATGAACATTGAATTTATGGCCTCTTGTAATTCAGTACTGTTTCTTTTGTCGATGCAACAAGTATCCACCCAGAAGTACTGGAGGCCATCACGAACAGCTTGTTCTCCACAAAAGCGGATTTTTGCATAGCCAGCCTTGTCCTTCCCAGTACCGGCCAGCAACTCATCATATGTGACTTCTGTGTTATCAGTCCAGGTATGGGAGAGTATAGCATACGGAGGAGGGTCATAGCTGGTGAAGGTAATCAGTTCGAAGTCGTCTTTCGACCTGTGTCTCAGAAGACGTATCATGATGCTTCCGTACTCTCCCAGGTGCGGAGGTATAGAACGGTTAACGTCTGCAAGAATCTGCGGGACGGATATCACGATTTGCTCTTCGGTCGTAAGAGATGTTGGTGGTGAACTCGTAAACTTTCGGGAGGCGTGAGTTGATGTTGGACGAGACGAGACGAGACGGGAGGTTGCATTTCGTTGTTGTCGCAGCGGATAGGGCCCGCTGACGGAACATAGTTCTTCCAGTTATTGCCGGTGAACTTGAATACGGTATATTGAGACAAGCTGATATCTCCTCCGCCGTATCTCGGCTTGTCAGACAGGGATTGAGCACTGTGGCGGTGTAGTATTGAAATTACAGTGTCTGAGATGCTGGAATTTAGCGAGTCGTCGCTAAAATCACACGCTTCTAAGCCCTGAAATCCACCTCATTATCAGTGGGTTTTCGTGCACGTCCCTAAGGTCGGAGCTTTTGACGAGATACGGTGGAGGAGATAGATTAGTACGCACGAAACTTCGGCTAAAACATGTGGCATTTCTGTCCCCTCTCCTGAGACGGCGTAACTCTCCCGCACTGGATGAATTTTCTCTCTAATGTCATCAAAACTTAGAGGCACATTCTTTCTCTATAGATTCATCTCAAAAGTGCTCCGAATCTTGAAGAGACTTAAATGGTTGCAAATAATCAGGAGACCAAGCCGAAGCGACGATCATGATCAGTACTATGATTGAAACGATCAACGGCATAATTAAACGGAGTCTTTTCTTGTTACTAATTGGTGGTCTTGGAGAGAAATAGTTAAATAACAGCTGCATATAAACAATATCTTTATTGACTGGCCTATACATTTTTAAAATTCATAAACCATAGATTTGTCTCGTGACAGGGTGCCGCGGGTGCGTCTCTGGACTCAGGGATAGACGTACTCAACTTTCTCCATTTCCAGGAATTTACCACCACCACAACCACCCGCCAAGACACCCTGTCTCGGCTATTTCTCTGCGTCTCTTCGCACGTTCTTCCTTCGCTCGCTCTTTAGCCTCCTGTCTCGCCTTTGCATCTATAATAGCCAAGCACTGTGGACATCTACTCTCCATAAGCCTGGGGAATTCAGTGTCAATAGCGTCGTAATTTACACACTCCTCATATCCCTCTTTGGGTATGGAAGCGCAGGCCAGGAGTTCACTGATTTTGTGTGAGCACCAGAAGGTTCTGTGGACTATTTGGCACATTTTAGGTGTTTCGGTGGTTGGTGGGTTGGTGGGAGGTTGGTGTCAATTGTAGAGAGCGTTGGGCGAGAATAGCTGGACAAGGGGTTTTATAGGATAAGAACATATCAAGATAGGTGCTGTTTAACTAGGGAGTTGAGGTGTTGTTCTGCGAGGGAGACCAATACAGTAGGTTTCTTGAACAAGACAATGAAAATATGGAAATCGGAACACTGATTACAACAAACAAAACAAGATGTTGATAACAATGCCATAGACTAGAATCGCAGTTCATTGTCATTCAACTACTCTTTATGCAAATGAACAATGATATTGTTCTAGTTGTAGGAACTGCTCGACGTCTCATTGCAAAACAGTCTCTCAATTGAGTATATAATTTACGTATCAGCACAATCAAAACTTTCTCTCTATCAGCATCTTACCAGCAATTTCAACCTAGTCCACATAGAATCATTATTTCAAGCGTTTCTCAGAACCTTAATCAACCTCGTCAAATTTCCATTCATAATGGAGAATTATAACGAAGCAACCAAATCCTTCATCAGATGAAAAACCACCAGCTTCCGCGATGCAATTAGCGCCTCTAAATGCGGTTCGATGGTGGCTTCTCGTCCAGTGCAATACTCCAATTACAGCGCACGGAAAACCACAGCCATTCGTTATCGAGGGCAGACAATATGGGCTAGGCCTTCACCTGTGGAGCTATCATCTTAGAACTGGCGCCGCACCGACACCGACACGGTCACCAATCCAACCCCAGCCCCAGACGTCTTCACACCCATCTGTCAGCCCCACCTCCCCTCCGGCCATGGCTTCGCACCACGCCCTCGCTCCACCCCTAAAACCACCAAGAAAATCGTTTACACAGACCCCAAAACAAGGCGTGATTTTCTAAACTGGGCACCAGGCGCAGCCGAACTCTGCGTCTGTAAGCTTGCGGCGCCCGAGTTTTCAATCGAAGACTTGAAGGCGGCGAATACGAGGAAGAGAGAGGAGAATATCTATTTGAATCAGATTAGACTGGTTCGGAGGGTTGGGAGGATGTGTGATGCGAAAGCTGCGGATATTGGGAGACAAGAGGGTAGGTATTTGGATCAGATTAAACAGATTCGGAGAGTTGGGATGAAGTGTCACTGAAATGATGTAGCAGAGCAACGTCGTTTAGTTTCGAACACTCCCAAGCAAGTGCTGATGGGGGGTGTACATGCTCTACACTCCTCTCACATTTCATCTCTTTCTCTCTAATATAGGTAGATTCTTTACTCTCATTTGATGCTGGTCATGTAATAATAATAGTTGCTTAATTTAAAATCACACGCGTTCAAAACATTTCGAAGTCCATTGCTTAAGTGAAAAATTGTCGTAAGGTCCTACTATGTGAACATCACTTGATTAATACAATAATTCCCAAGTCAAAATGCTGCTATAATCATGACAGTTTTTCAACTCAACGGAAACCTTAAAATAGAGCTCAGAGTATTCTGGGATGTGGGCTTTCGTTGACAAAATGGCGATCTACCTGGCTTGCAACTTGCGGGGAAAGGGGGCTTAAGCGAGAGGCGACATTTGCTCCTGGTGGCCGATTTTTCTGTCCATCACGATATTTGGTGGATTTAGCAAGGAATTAGCACATGAATAGAGGCCTCAAGTAAAGTAGAAGCTCGATGCTTCATTCGAATTCAAACATTCAAGCCTCCTGGCCTTTTAGATCAACCTTCTCCGACCAAACTTTGCAATCCCAACTTTTTACAGGAGTTCCTTGGTGAAAACACCCGTCGGATCCCACAGCTTCTTCAAAGCTTTCAGTCTAGCAATCCTGTGTTGACCTTTATACCGCCACTCGATAGGATCACCTCTGCAAGTATTTGTGTAAGAGATGAACTCGTCCTCTGTATCTGCCGCACGTCCAATATCTTTTGCCTTCTTCTCCATGCTCTCCAGATACTCGTGGTTTTCTGGGTCATCGTACCAAATGAGGTTGTTTCTGATTGAAACAAGCAGTTAGCATTGGTATTGCCTAACGCTCAGTGGTTAAAACGTGGGAAAGGGATCCTTACAGCCAATACTGCACATCATCCATTCCGAAAGCAGTGTCTACCCGTGGTCCCTTGTACGGAGTATGCCATTCCATCGTAAACGCCGACTTGGCAGCATCCGGGCATGTCTCAACCAACTCAGCATGCAGTTTAACGAGCTCCTTGAAGTTCCCGGCATAAAACCCAGTCATACCATACTGCGTAAACCGTTTGAAGCTTCCTTTAGCGCGGAGCCAATCAAAATTATCGCTATGCTTCTCGAATGTTGAATGTCCTACCAGCTGCATGAATGGGTATAGGTTGATCAAGGGTTGGAATAACTTCCAGGCTTCTTCAGCGGTAGCGAAAATCTGTGGCGCTACTAAAAGGACTTGATTTTGGAAGGTCGGCGGTGCCAAAGCAACGCTGAAATGGCCAGCTGAAATGAAGTTTTTGCTTTCCATGAGGGGAGCCATCGCAGCGCAGACGGCATCTACTTTGTCCACGGTGAAGGCAAAAGTGCCGGTGATACGCTCCCCTTTCTTGTTGCCCAGTAAGGAATATGGAAGTATCTTAATAGTAATCTTGGTCACTAGGCCCAGGAATTGTCCAGCACCGCTGAGTCCCCAAAGAAGCTCGGTATCGGATTCGGATACTTGTACCAGCTCGCCCTTAGCTGTGACCAGGGTAGATGCAACGATGTTTTCGCAGCCATAGCCGTAGAATGGAGTGTAGGCACTGATGCCACCTCCGATATAGTACGGAATCACCCCGACTGTGCCGCCACTACCAACCGCTATACTACCGTAAGTAGATTTTCTCCTCAAACATGGAGTCTCATGAGATGGAAACATACCAGCAAAGTGTTTATGCGGATGCAAAGCGGTTTGAAGTTCTTTCATCAAGGTTCCTCCCACGACAGTAGCAGTACCATTCTTCACATCTACCTCAACGCCAGTGAATTGACTGAGATCGATAACAACACCATCCTTGCCGATCGACGAAAAGCTGCTATGACCACCTGAAGAAGGAACAAAGGGGATTGAAGCTGATACCAGTTCCCTTACAGCAGTGGCAACGTCTTCTTCTGTTGCGGGCTGGACAATGGCGGATGGTACTTTGAGATCATAATTTGTCCATCGATTCATGGAAGCCTTGAACTCCGCAGAGCTCTCATCGGTCAAGACCCGACTTCCGGCGGGGAGCAGAGTGGCGAGCGATTCGAAGAAGCTAGGACTGGCCATTATGATCTCTCTGATGTTAAAAATCAACTAGAGGTCCTTTCGGCAGGTCTTTTGGGTAGTAAATGCAATGGATGTTTAGTCCGGTGAAGGCAGGAATTGTCGTGATGTCGCTTTTAGTGATTCCACTCAGGATCTTCTTCAATTGGCAAGGTGAATCTGCTAATAAAAGTGGGATAAATGTACCCTAATATGCCGTTGTAAGAAATGAATTGTGCGATCGAAGTGAATTATTTCGGGGGCGAGCCTGCCAAGTTGTCAGAATAACTAACAAACAGATTAGTGGGGCAGGTACAACTCACCCCGAGGACAAAGTCCTGCTGCATGCTGCCGTATATAGCCTAATGTTACCTTGTGATCAGTCGGTCTGAGCACAATGTTATGCCACCTGCATCCTGCCTTCCTCGACGATAATCGCTGAGAATAGAACGGAAACTTCATATGATGGGTCCAAACCCGACTTTCTCAGGTGTCAATTGGAAGTAAACCCCATCAGCCTCAGTTGAAAAATAGACTCATGAGATTTACCTTTTGAGTTCATTAAATATAACATTAGAAGTCACTAGTTACTTGTATATATTTTAATAGCCCCACTTAATGCTCACTCCTCAACTCCACCCCCCTCTGCCCAAGCTTATGCAACTTCCATTCCAACATCCAAGCGCGCACAAACGCAAGCTCCTCCGACTGCGCAACCCTCACCGGGATCGGCGGCAAGAAATTCGGCGGCGTGTTCACAGTCTCATTCGCAAACAGCCCATTCTCATCCCAATGATGCACCGCGCCGTCAATAATCAAGAATGGCTCGTCGATAGTGCTGGTGCGATTATGAACTGTGGTGTTGAATGGGGAAGCGTGAACGGTGGCTGGACGCCAGGGATCAGCTTGGCCGTCTACGAATGCGAGACGTGGGTAAGAGATGTTGAAACCGCCATATTTGTTGATGGCGGTCACGTTTGGAGGCGTGTAAATACCGAAAGCGTCGTTACAGACTATAGAAAGGTAGGCTAGGTCACTTGTGCGGGTCCAAATAGAGAGTTGGTCTTTTGGCACGCCGGAGCCAGTCTGGAGGTAGCCCCATTGCGTGCAGTACTGGTATGGCCAGGAGCGCCAGTCTTGACTGATGTCGTCTTGGGCGTAATATGTTGCATTGTGTGTGCCGAAACAGGAGTCCTGGCTAGATTCGCAGCTGGAGATGAGGTTGGCGTCCATCCAGCCGATCCAGTTAAGCAGGGGGGTTGTTAGGGTTGAGGTTTCGGAGCCGTAGCCACCCTTGGTGAGTAGATCCTGGATGGTGGAGGTAAGTGGCTCGTTGGCTGGGAAGAGGAGCTTGGGAGACGTGAGATTGGCGCAGTATTCGTCGAAGCCCGGGTCATTCAGCGCAGGGTCCCAGTTCCGGCCCTGCCAAAAGTCCATAGCATAGCTTGCTGTGTTGGCGAAATCGTTGTCATAAGTTACGTTTGGAAGGCCGAATGCTTTCTTGAGCTCGCTGATTGTGGCGTTGTTTCCTGAGAAGATGATATTGTCGATCATGTTAATGCCTTTTTCCTGGATGGAGATACAAGCTTGATCTGCGTAAGTGCGAATGGGCTCGAAGTACGCCCAGTAATCCCAGATAGCTTCTACCACACCACTTGAAGAGATGGTTCCTATTTCATATTGTCAGGTTTCTAGACTTCGGACTTTTGATGAGTACGTCAAGAACATACCCCAGAAAACATCAGGATACTGCTTTCTCAAAATTGCAACGAAAGCTCCTGCATAACTTCCACCATAGCCAATATAAGCCGTGTTAGGCGCAGTCAAATTATGGTGCTCCAATCCCTTGAACACAACATTCTTGGCAAAGTATGCTTCATCAGCAAGCGCCTGATCCGTAGTCAAGAACCGCAAATTCTTAGTCGAAAGATCAGGTGTCGGCATGCTGGTTCCATAATATCTGTGCTCAAGCACGACCCCGACTCCGTGCGTTGCCACTGCCATGTCATGCAGTAGTCCTTTTTGCAAAAAGCCTAAACGTCCGACCCCGGATGTCTCTCCGGATTGCAAGACAATGACGGGTCCGCCGGGCTTGTAGTAGGTGGCGTCGAACCAGTACCGCAGATTAAAGGTACCATTACTATGTGGCTCGTAGAGAGTATCATTGTGGAAGTGGTCGATTGGGACGGAGAGGTTGTAGGCTGGGTAGAGGAGGGCGGGATCGGTGTCGTCGCGTTTGAGGAGTGAACCTGGGGCAATTGTGTTTTTCTGGATGAGAGTTAGTACCAAATATGTTGCTTTCGAAGGAAATCAATGGTTTATTTGAACGGGAAGTTGAATTTACCTTTACTCGTCGCTCAATTGCACTCTGAAAATCTCGGGCAAAAGTCGTGCTCGCCAACGCAAGCAGCGCGGTGAAAACATTGAGCTTGCCAACCATTTTGAAGATTCAATTGGAACTGGATCTGGTCTTTCAGAATTGGAGAATCTAATGTTTTCATGTCCGGTTAGCTTCCGCAAATCTTAAACCATATTTCTAGCGTTTCATCTCCCAAATAAATAAACAATCGCTCCAGCCAGCTCACAGATGCAGTGCTCCCTCAAGCTTCACTCAATGCGGGGTAAACTCACAACTTTTCTCTCGCTCAACAAACACCGACAACACACGGCCCAAAATCCCCGGGCGTGGCAGAGCTTATATACATCCATCGTATATTAAAATTACTCAAGCGCACGCACATCAGCACCCCCGCTCCCAGATGGAGAAGGTGACTCTGGATGCGCCATGACGAGCGCAGAGCTTATGCTTATCGCGGGGCAGGGATGCCGGGCGGGACCTGCTGTTTAGGGCTAAGGTTCCTGGAAATGCGGGTAGCGGCTTACGGTGGTTGGGACGCTAGGGAAGCAGTCTTGCCTTGACATGGTGCCGAGGATGCGTTGTTGTGGCAAAGTTCACATACAAATGAGACATCATCCGTGAATTGTTGATTTCGAAGGTCTCAAAGGGCCATTTCAGCTGAAGTCAGCCAAGATTGAAAGAGACATCCTCAAGTCGAGGTCTGTTAGAATTTTCTGTCGTTATTATGGTGTTCCAGGTCCTTTGAGAGCAACAGTAAGGGATTTGTGGCTCTCTTCTTGTACAGCTTCAAACTTCTACCACTGACTTCTTCCACCCTTACAAGCCCCTTCTCCCATTCTCTCCATTCTGGAATATCACATCACAATCTTCCAGCAATCCTAACCGCGCCCTCTAGATGCCCCACTGAAGTCCAGGCTCCTCCTGCATCTGCTTATCCTCCAAACACCCAAGCATCCCCTCAAACCACAACTTGACATGATCCTCCGAGCCAAACCTCTGATTCCCTCTTTCCCTTTCCCCTTTCGCAGAACCAAGACACACCATATACATGGCCGTCGATATATAATGAATCGCCCACGCCGTGTCCTCCAGCCCCACGACTTGCATAGCTTGGTACAGCTGTCTGCCCTTTTCTGCACCGATGGCGCGGGCATCCGTGGAGATGTTTTCCATGTAGTGTCTGAATTGTAGGATGAATTGAAGGGATCTCAGGTTATTCTCGCCTTCATCTTCGTCGTCCTCATCGTCCTCGTCTTCATCTTCGTCTTTGTTTTTGAGTGGAGGATCAACGAACTCTTCAATCTTGTTTCCATTCGTCAGCTACGTAGCAGCAGCAGATTCCCATGGCTCTTGAGGGAAAACTTACATAATACTCCATCATCGATGCAGCGAGTCCATTCATCGACATCGGAGTGAAGCTCTGCGCACCCGTCGTTGGAGCAGAAAAAGCCATCTTGAGGCTTAGATAGTTGCCTAAAAATATTCAAAATTCCCTTTTTCTCGAAGGCGAAGATGCAAAAAGGTAGACACGTTGCGGGCAAGAAATAGGTATATACGCCGGTCCTCGCTACAATCCATCACTATGAAACATGATCTCACTGCATAAGTTTCGAAAGTTCTGCAACAGCGGGAGAGGGACTCCTAAACCCTTTGACCTTGAATTGACGGATGGGCTTATTAAGAGAGCGAATAGGACACACTTCTTCCACGCCGTGCTCAAAAATGGACACACAATTTGAGAATTCTTCACACACACACGCATCACCATCAATTTGCTCAGATCAAAAGCCTTTTTTCCCGCCCACCGACCTTGTCACCTCTGTATATTAAATACTCAGTAGAGCTATCTCCTACAATGGAAGCGAAAGCCCCAAGCTAGCGCCCTCAAATTGCCCCCTCTACTTGTATTTCCCCCACGTCTAAGTCCACGGAGCCCGAAAGGGGGGGCTCTCCCACGAGAACGCTAGCTCAGCAGCTATAGCAGGCAGGTGATATTGAACCCCCATCAATAGCCTCATTTGCATCTTGGTATGAGCTGGATGAAAGCTTCTTGGGGCGTGCTAAGTGGTTGAAGATGATAAAAAGGCAGGAGATCAAGGCTCTAAAGTAGTCTTGCTACTAGCATGGAGCCGGTCGACGAAGAAACGGTAGATTGCAGGCTGATTATCAAATAAACAATTCCAATAGTAAAACTGTGGCCATCAGAAACTGGCAATGCTCGTCTCTAAATTCTCATATTTTCAAGTGAGTAGTGCTGAGGGTCGAAACTCGCATCCTAGACTCCGTATGCTATATCACAATGCCTCTGAGAATCACTCCCCACATCGATCTGTACGACGTACCGTTACATATGTCTTTCCCTTCACTATGTCCTCTCACATCAGCGCATTTCAATTGCCTTCGCGGCATTTAGAATGCGAAAACCTGGTCCTCCAACTTGCTGACTGGCTTAGCTTTGTTGAATCCCAAGCCCTCAGATGCTTTCTTCATGGCGCTGATCATAGGTGGGGGACCGCAAAGGAGCAGTTTAACATCGTCAGCCGGCTTGGGGAGCCATTTCTACTTCTCGTTAGCACAAAAACCACAGTGAAATATCATATCGAACACTCACAGTAATCATCTCAGGCGTAACAAATCCAACACCACCCTCCCATTTCTCAGGTGGGTTGTTCAACACATAGTGAACCCTGAATCCTTTATCTTCGTTGGCTAATTGATCCAAATCCTCTTGCAGCAATATATCCTCCTTATTGACATTTGCGAAAATCAGATCGATCTCCGTTTTATCCCCAGTAGGACGTCCTCTAATCACGGCGCGGATGATTTGTAGCATAGGCGTGATACCGGTTCCACCAGCAATCATGCCAAAGTGACGAACCATGTTGGGAGTGTAGACCATAGCGCCCTTAGGACCCCGCACCTTGATAGTTTGTCCAACAATCAAGGAAGCCATGTATTTAGAGATGTTACCCGTGGGGTATGATTTTATGAGGAGATCGAAGTAACCAGGCTGGTGGTCGCCGGAGATGGGGGTGTAGGAGCGGACGATCTCTTTCGAGGCGCCATCGGGCTGGGGGAGGGTGGCTGCGATGGAGATGTGCTGACCGATTGGGAGACCTAGGATTGCGGTAGGAGAGGGGAGCTTAAATCGGTAGCTATAAAGGAGGTTAGCAAGCTGTTTTAGGAATGGGGAGAAGGACTAACATTGCTACATTGTGGGAGATGATAGTTTTTTCCTTCAGCTCGAAATTCTGGAACTCCGCTGGCTTGAGAACCTTTTGAACTCCTGGTAACGGTATCAGTCTTGACTTCAGAGGCATTTTGCATTCGCAGATCATCTGCGAAGGCTTATGAAGACTTACTGCTACTCCAGAGTTTGTAGCCTGAGAGCAACGCAGCAACAGCCACAGCATATGGAACCCATTCCCGCTTGACAATCAAGCATCCAACAACAAGAAGAGCCGAAGGAATGTAGATTCCATCCACGTATCTCTTTGAAAGCGCGCCGTCCGACATTGTTGTTGTGCCGCTGCGAAATTGTTGAGCTCCAGAAAAAGGCAATGAAGCTTCAAAAAGGCTGCCTCGGAAAGATGGGAGGAATTCTCAGGCGCAAAGTCTCACAACCTGAGTCGGAGACGTTTGATTTATCAATGGACTCAGTGTGATGAAAATCCGGGGTCGGAGACAATGGGTCGATTTTCTTGAGGGGCTGTCAGAAAGTTGCCATAAAAAGCTCGGTTGTGCTTGATTTTGCCCCAAAGCGGCAGTCGCTTCCCACCGGGAAGCTGTTCGGGAGAGCTTCTCGGGCTTACAAAGATTAGATTAGATCTTCGGGTTTCAACGTCTTGAGTTGGTTTCAGGCAATCTGATCTCACGCAATTTTGAATGATTCTATAGAAACTAAGTATGTGAGTATATCATTTCATCGAGCCTGAGCTTAGTAGCTGGCCAAGTTGAACTGGAAAAAGCCAAATTTTGGTTCCACAGGTCTCCAAGTACAGGTCTAGCTTGAGACTCTTCCATTAATCAGCTCACCAGATGGCGACCAAAGAGAATCATGAGCAGAATGGCATAGCCAAAGTGGGAGAAGAGCCACCACCTTTTCCTTTGACGGAGAGGGACAAATGGCTGCTTTCCATTTCAGATGAGGAATTCGCCCCTCATATTCATACTTGGGAGGGATTGAAACACATAATAGGTGAGAAAGCCTTCTTGTTAAGTTGTATTTCTGCAATCAAAGCTGAAGCCTAAGTTTACATTTTGTTTCAAGATCTGCAATTCCTTTAAAAGACTACAGCTCAATAACATCTTTGTAGAAACAAATACCCTTGAAGAACTCCTCCGCAAACCCTCAGATCTTCGGCGCTACATGGCATGGTCCCGCGACATCAAAGCCCAGTACGGCAGCATGACCAACTACCTAATCCAGCATCGTCTCCCTTGGGGTTCACCACCGTTTACTTACAACTCCACAATACCTTTCTCAGATCCTTCAGATTTCAAGATCTTGATCAACGACTGGCCTTACGGAGTCACCGACGATATCACGCATATCGTAGTTTGGAGCAAGACGCCGATTGCTACGGATGAGGAGACAGGTGATGTAACGGGGGAGAGTAGGGGTGTTATTAAGGCGTTTGTGAAGAGGACTTTTGAGAATAGATTGGGAGATGGGGGACGGGTGTTGTGGTTTAAGAATTGGGTGCAATTGCAGAGTGTGAGGGCACTGGAGCACATTCATGTGTTAGTTCGAAATGCCAGCAAAGAAGACTTGGAGTTCTGGACTGGGCAGAAGCTTTGATGGAAGACTCAGACCTAGAGATCTCAGGTGCTTCTATTTTTGCGCATCCTTGGCGTTCAAAAGATTCAAAATATATTTCGTACTTCGTCTGCCATATCTTTTGTACCCAAACTCTTCTATTCCATCTATTTCTATTTCAAAATATATACTGCTCCCTCACGCAGCCCTCCTCTGCCTTCTGTTTCCCGCCCCAGCCACCTGCTCTTCCGGCATGGCTTGCTTTTGCCCACCCATCATGCCCCTCGCCATCCCCAGCAACCCATACCCCTTATACGCCCCAAAAACTGGCACAACACCAAAGAGTAACCATCCCCAATTCCCAAACAGCATCACACTAACCAAGCTCGCCCACGTAACCCATATCACATCAAACATATACTCCGTCAATCCTTGTGCCGCCAAATCTTCCCCAGAGCTCTTCAACGCTTTGGTGGTAGCATCATATTTCGGTCGTCCGGTTGTCTCGAGTATGTATTCAGCGATGAAGCAGGGGATGGATAGGATGAGGTAGGGGAGCAGCGAACGGCGTTTTATGAGCAGGTTGAAGAGGATGAAGACGGCGTTAAGGGAGAGGGTGCCGATGTGCAGGTTGTTGAGGGTTGCGGTGTTGGCTTTCGCGCGGTCTTTCTTTGCTTTTTGGGCCATTGTGTTGCTGTGTGACGCGAAGTAGGTTGCGGAGAGGTGATATGTACAGGTTGAGCGGGGTGAAGTGGTCGTGTGTCCTCAATTAGAGGAGGCCACGAAGCTGTAAAAACGCGAGGCTGGTCCAAGCGCAATACAATACTGAGCAGCCTTCAGGACAATAGATTCTGGCAAATGAATTGCGATTAGAATGATCGTAAGAAATATCCAACGTTGCAATTAATTATCTTCAATATCAAAATTGACGAGGCTGAAAACTCCAAGCGCTTGGACCCCAGCTGGTTGGCTGCAACAGGCTGCCTGAAGCGGCTGGGGGCGATTGTTGCTACGCCAAATGGCAGCGCCCGCCAATCCTTTCTACCCGCCGCTTGCAACCATAACATCGCGACCCCCATCCAATATGGGCCAGGGACGTTGTTGATTTCGAGCCTCATCGCATCGCATCCCATCGCCAGCCTCTCGACTTTATTTCTCTTCTCGCCTTCTTTGAGTGCCGCTGCGAAGTGCGCTGCTGTGGTATCGGTTGTGCTGGACTGTTCGAGGAATTCACTTCTTGCTCTCGTTATCCAACGCCGCCAGACGTTTTGTTATTCTTCCCAGATCACGTCTTACCACGAATGCCTTCTCCCACGTTTCACCACCACCACAACGGAACCTGCAACTTAATTGTAATGTCAGCGGCGGAGCAATAGCCACTTGTGCGCGGAACAGGCCGAAAGCATATTTTGAGAGGAACGCAGCCGCGAAACTTTGTCCGGGAAGCCCAGACAACAAAGGACGACCTCGACATCGATACGCAACCGCCGACTCACCAGTCGTCGGCTACATGGCTAGACCAACATAACGACTTAGATACGAGAATCGATCATTGCCGTTCCTTCGCAGACTGCCTGCTGCAATCATGCCGCCATCAGAGGGTGTTAGGACGCAGCTGCGGCAGCTCATATACTACCACATCGATAACAACCTCCTCACAAATGCCCTCTTCTTCGCCGAGCGATTACTAGCTTATAGCCATCGGGAAGCAGAGTCCGCCTACCTTCTTGCGCTATGCCACCTCCGACTAGGTGACGATGCGTCTGCCTACGAGTACAGCAAATCCCATGGCTACCGGGGAACACACTTAGGGTGTGCATACGTCTTTGCACAAGCATGTCTAGCCCTCGACCGAAATAAAGATGGAATCAACGCGCTGGAGAAAAGCAGGGGCCTATGGGGAGGAAAGAATAGTTTTGGCAAACATACACAATCCACCCGACAACCATACGCCGATGCCGCCGCGATTACCTGCTTACTGGGGAAGCTTTACTATGCATATGACAACAAGCAGAAAGCCGTAAGCTGCTTCGAGGAAGCGCTGAAGTTAAATCCTTTCATGTGGGACGCCTTCACCAACCTTTGCGACATGGGAACCAATGTGCGAGTACCGAACATCTTCAAGATGAGTCCGGAGATGGAAGCGGTGCTCCGAGTCAATACGCAGGATCAGTGGGAGTCACAAAGTCAGACGAGAGATAGTACGCTATCGACAGTACCTGATCATGACCGGAATCGTCCAGGCGCGCGGCCTGTTCCTGTTGCCAGTGATGCCGGGGACCCATTTAATAATGTCCCATCGAAAGGGTTTGCGGGGGGACTATTCGGAACACTTGGGATGTCACAAAAGCTGAACGAAAGTAATCCAAGCTTAACAAATTTACCTGCAGCTGGCGGGGGAGGCATTGGGCCTGAAGCAATGGAAACACCAACAGGACCTAGCGCCTCGATAGATGTAACTATGGTCCCCAATCGCAGAGATCCAGGTGTGGTCTCTGCATATTCGACAGAACCACCGCAAGCGCCTGCGAGAAAGACCCGAACGATACCGGGTCTAGGCATGGATTTCAGCATGGATGCTCCGAAGATGAGCAGTCGCGGGATTACTTCAAAGCGTTCACAAAAGACCTCGGAACCTGCTGAGGAGTCCGCCGCGACGCAGGCCTTACGAAACAACAGCTTGGCCATCGCTGGTGGCGAGCGAAAGCGAACCGTTTCGGGACAAGTCGTCCCCCGTCAGTCATCAGAGGATCCAGGAGCTCCTCAAAGGCGAAGTGTGAGATTATTCAACCAGATACGGCCGACAAGCAGCAAGTCTTCAAGCAATAACAACGTTCCCACCGTGGGAGCAGCTCCAGGGAGGGAGTTGAAGAAAGCACGGCCGCCAATTTCTAGGATCATGCGACCAAGTTCGAGTACCTCTACTGTGGGGAGACAGGTTAGCGGGAATAGGAAACCTGTTGAAGAACCAATGGATGTGGATCAGAAGGAACCGGCTCCGCGATCATGGGCAAATCCCGTTACCAGCATACCAACTCAAAAGTCTTCTTCATCAGCGCCAAATCCTAGACAAGAAGAGACAGTACAGGTACTTCTTGACTTGTTCAAAGCCATTGGCAGTGGTTATTACGCATTGTCTCAGTTCCAATGCCAAGAAGCCCTGCACATATACAGGACTTTGCCTAGATCGCAGCAAGACACGCCTTGGGTGATGGCGCAGATTGGTCGCGCCTATTTCGAGCAAGCAGCTTATACAGATGCTGAAGAATGCTACAAAAAGATCCGTCTCCTAGCCCCTACGAGGTTTGAAGACATGGAAATATACTCGACGATCCTTTGGCACTTGAAGCGCGAAACAGACCTCGCGTTCCTTGCTCACGAGCTTGTTGATTCATCATGGCAATCCCCCCAGGCTTGGTGTGCTCTTGGCAACTCCTGGTCACTTGCACGTGATCATGAGCAAGCTCTTCGTTGTTTCAAGCGCGCCACCCAGCTCAATCCGAAGTTCGCATACGCTTTCACCCTCCAAGGACATGAACATGTCGCGAACGAAGAGTACGACAAGGCCTTGGCTTCATACCGCCATGGTATGGCGGCTGATAAACGGCATTACAACGCTTGGTATGGTGTTGGTCGTGTTTACGAGAAGCTTGGGAACTATGACAAGGCTTTTGCACACTTCTCATCCGCCTCAATGATCAATCCTACAAATGCCGTATTAATTTGCTGCATTGGTACAGTCTTGGAGAAACAAAAGCAGCCTCGTCAAGCTTTGGCATACTTCACCCGAGCGACTGAACTGGCACCTCAATCTGCCTTGACGCGATTCAAGAAAGCTCGCGCTCTGATGGCAATTGGAGAGCTGCAATTGGCGCTTAAGGAGCTGATGTACTTGAAAGACATGGCACCAGATGAGGCCATGGTACATTTCCTACTCGCAAAGCTCTACAAGAGCTTGAGAGAAAAAGGTGCAGCCGTCCGCCACTTCACCATTGCGCTGAACTTGGATCCAAAGGTATACCTGTTCACTCTCCTTCTCTTAACGTCACTAACACTCCACAGGCAAGCCAACCAATCAAGGAAGCAATCGAGAGCTTAGAAGACGAGGACGACGAAGACGAAACGAGCATGATGGCATGAACATTTCCTCTTCTTGCGTTTCTAGTATCCTCATCTCGGCGTAGAAGAGAAGTCTGCATCATACAGCCAACATATTTAATAGCAATACCCAGGCGTCATCACCCCACAACACATACTTACGACCTCCCGGCGCGGCATGATGATACGATATTAGGGCTTCAGCATTTGCATTGGGATGGCGTTATCAGGCCAACAGGACACAGTGCTGTTTGGAGCGACTGTGTACATAGGAATTGGTTCTTCTTTTTTCGCCGGAAGCGTGGTGTTGGCTGATGGGAAAGCGGGGTTGGAGCATAGAGGAGGGGGAGATGCTCTTTGGTAATACGAAAGAAAAGAACTTGAATATTTGATCCTCATTTCATGCTTGTGATGTCGATTATGTGAACGAGTGTGTGAATGAGTGTGTGAATGAATGTGCCAGTAGTGAATTGGTTTGGGTAGGCTCTGTGAATGAGAACCCTTTAGAAGAAGAACCTCTATGATCCAAGTTTACTTGGTATGCCAGGGCCGTATCTTGCCTCAAGAAGAGAAGGAAAGCTAGGCCAGTCACCTTGAAAATTCACCCCCCAAAATTCCCTCAATAATCTCCACCAATAAATTCACATAACCCCGCCTGAATTCACACAACTCTCACTCCAACAACCAATCGCCATTCTCCCTTTCTAACTTTTCCCGAAAATCCTCCATCGTACCTTATGAATGGAATTAAACAAAACATCCCTCAAACTTCTTCCCGCGGTCAAGCAGTCAATGCAATATCCTTCCAAATTCTTGCTAACATAACACCACAGACCCACCTCCTCCAAGTAAGTCCGTTGCCTTTGCTGCGCCAACAGCAAAATACTTCGGGTGACACAGATGGCACGATCTCTCGCTTCGGTTAGATTTCGCTTGCGTGAGGATCCTTCTTTCTCTCTCCTGAAGGAGGAGGACACCCTTTTCGCATGAAAGGGCGGTACTTGTATGGCTCACCAGAGCCGTACTTGGCTTCCCTCCGGCCGGGTGCTGACCGTAAAGCTTAACTGTTCAGTATTTAGAAACCACTTGAGATAGTACAACATTCTTGAATCCAGCTGGTGAGGGAGTGAAGGAACTCGAGAGTATTCTTGTGCGAGTATATTCTCATTGAAAGAGAGGGTATCATATATAGGTATTCTTCTCGAAAGAGGGTATATATATGTGTGGGTTACGGGGGGTAATCACGTTCTGACGACTTGTGGCGTGGCAACCGCTTGTTTGAGGATTGTGGTTTGCGAGCGAACGACGGTATTGTGCTGATCAGGATATTGGGGTGATTCCCATGTTCTGGGAGCGTGATGGGCGTTGTTTGGCGGCGAAAGGGGGTGGTGTACATACTCTTCGGAGTGTGATGGCGTGCGCACGCCTGTTGTAAGTAAAATTCCTTCCCTATGAGTGACTCGATTGCTTGACCGCGGATTCTTTTTTTTTGGGTATGAAAAAAAGGCAGTACAGGTTTAGTTTTCTTTGGGGGTTTCGATACCTGCGAAAGAACTAAAGGAGAGGTCGCAATGGAAGTCTCGCTTAGGCAATTCACCCCTTTTCTTACCAATTGGGCCAACTTACCAAGATTCCGCGGAGGAAAAAAACCTCGTGAATTCGTTTTTACCCTATACTCATGACCACCGAGTGGTTTGAAAATGCGAGATACATTAGGCTTTCAGAAGTACAACAGAACTCGCGTGTTGAATTCCGAAGAAGGGAAAATTGTCCAGCTCTTCTCGATGAATATTGACCTTGTGAGTAAAATCAGAAACAGATTTGAATGCACTCCTCAATATAAAATACACCACAGTTGAGATTTAACCTGAAGGTCTTCAGCTGCATCGACAAAATATTTATTTCAAATACCAACGTGCAACAAGACAACTGCCGTAGGGGAAAGATATATAAGTCGAAGGGGCCTTGGCACTCACTGGAAAGCTGCCCCGTAGTTTTCCCGTAGTCGTCCCATTGGCATCCCTACAGTGTAATTTTTCCTGCAGGTGCCATGCAGCAGTTGCCCGCCCCTGATTGCCCAGGCCAGGGCCTGATAACAGTAGATTGTGGGGCAACTCCACAACTTCAACGCTAGTCGAGTCAAGATCTTCACGAGTCACGACCAGGTACATGGGAGTTCTGAAACTTGCCTAGGACATCAATCACACGAGTCGTACCTGTTTATTGGTCATGGACTAGGGGGAAAGTAGTTTGTTCAATCGTAAAAAAATACTCAGTAGTCACTTTGACGAAAAATGGTTTCACCACCTAGGAAACAATAGAACTTCCATTAATTTTCTTAAATAGGTTTATTGTAAAAATCATACGGGTCATAGATTACTTGGGTGTAGTAGGGCGAATGCTGTCTAATAATCAAACCTTTTTGTATGTCATCGACTGTACTAAAGACTTCAGTATCAAGGGGCCGGCGCCAAGTGCGGCTTCTACGGAAGATTCCACGAACCCCCCATGTGGGCTCCACGAGGCAAATGAAATAATGTCCCGAAGTGAGGGTTTAAGCCGTAGAAACGTACGCCAAGTATTCTCCTGCGTTTCTAGCTGGCATTGATGTCAACTAGCCTGTCGTCAATGGGTACACTAGTGATGATCACAATGAAAGCGCGACAACTTGCGATGCACGTCGAATGATACAAGCATGGCACAGATGATGGGACCTTTCCTAGAGGAGAAATAAAGATCTAGGGGGCTTTGAATTGTGGACAACCAAAAAATGGTTATATTCATGATGTCCTCGAACATTGGCTCTGCTCCTTACCCACACATTCCTTCAAATATCCAAATTTCTAGACGCTCATTCATCACTCTCTAGCCAAGAGTTATATTATATCTTCTATTCTTCTAAATTTCTACCCCTAGCTATTTCAAGCTCTATCAGTTCTGCCAAAATGCAGTTCCTCAGTGTCTCTATGCTGGCTTTGAGCCTTGGAACCCAAGTTCTTGCTGCGCCTATCGATGTCCTTCCGACTGCGACCAACACTGCAAGCAATGTTCTCGATCTTCCAGTTGTTGACAGCGTCAAATCCATTGTGAAGAGAAACCCTCTAGCCCCAGTTACCGGAGCCACGACACCCATCCTGGATCTGCCCGTTGTTGGCGATGTTAAATCCCTCGTCCAGAAGGATGCATCCGGTGTCAGCACTCTCGTATCGGCCGTTGCTTCCCTCAAGACGTCTCTTCAAGCAGATGTGTCCTCTATTGGTTCGTTTTATAATCTCAAATGTTGGCTGGAGCAAGATCTGACCTGATTCAAACCAGCTTCCGTCGTCGTCTCTGATGTGACAACCTCGATCGTACCCACTGTCGAGACCTCCCTCATCAATATTGCCACCAGCGTCAATGCAACGGTCCTCACCATCGTCCCAGTCATCACTGGAACTGTTCTGCCCCTGGCAGCTGGCGAAGTCGAGGCTATTGTTTCCATCCTAGGAGACGTTCTGACAATTGTATCTGACCTCAAATCTATTGTGACTACTCTAGTCTCATCCGTTGAGTCTGGTAAGCAACTTAATTCATCATTCCCAATGAAATATTGGCACTAACAGATTCTCTCTCAGATGCCCTCGCCCTTCTCAAGCCAGAAATCGCAGTGGTACTAAGCACCATCCACCCGCTCGTCTCACCTATCACCACTTTCGCATTCAGCGTAGTCGGTACCGTCGCTGGATCCGACGGAACTGTTAGCCAGATCAAGGAGGCGGCTAGCAATGTCAACCATGTCACCGGCAGTTTGTTGACACCCGTTGGCGGTGCTTTGAGCACTCTTCTCTAGTTGAACTAGATTGTTGGTGCTGGGAATACTGGAAGAGCGAACCAAGGAGCCGGTTGTAATGCTGAGATGGTGAATGGTCCTGCTACAAGGATCACACAAGGATAGCAACGCACGCAAATGCTATAATGTACTTAATCAAATAGATGACGTTCAATTCAAAATATTGGACAACGCTAAGGCTTACATTGAGCAGACCTGATATTGGCCACTACTCATGCTGGTGGCTTTTCCACTTCACCCCTACTTACTAAGCTCGGAAACAAAGCGTCTATCTCCAAGTACTTCTCTTCTCATAGACAACCTCTGTTTTTCTTCATTGATTGATTTAGGGATACTCGTTGACTTCATATCCTAGATAATTAACAGTTTCATAGAGTAGTCTCGTCATCAGATAAAGATAAGTTTCTTCTATGTCACTCAATCCTGCCCTACTAATTTTGTCATGACCTTGTCCCATTCCAATCTACCTGGTCTTTTTGCCCTTTCAACTCTTCCATATTTTGGCTTCATTAGGACTGAACTCATTATATGCTGAAACGTCTGGGATTTTATGAAACGATTTAAAGCGCTTTCAGTTCTGAATACCTAGGAGTTTACATTTGACTCCACCATTTCTAGTCAATAATATGACTTAAAACGCTGTGTACGCTTTGAGAACGCAGCTTACCCCATTTGCCCCATTTGTATCCCAGTTCCTGCAGTAGTGCTACCAAGCCCCGCCTCCTTCTGGTTTCTCTTCTCATATTTTGCCCGTTTGATTGCATCCATCTCTCCCCGCAATGCCCATGTACCAACTACAGCAGCCCCAATAACCGTAATACAGTAGAGAACACTGATGACGCGTCCAGCTACTGCACTCCTACACTCCCCACGCGGAAAACTGCCCTTGTAGCTGCTGACCTGGCAAGCCCAAGATTCGAAATCAAAGATTCCTTTGTCGTAATGTCCGTACAAAGCCCGATAGTTGGGGTCGAAATTTGCGGATTGCAGGTGTGCAACTTGGAGATATATCATAGCTGCCCAGCACAGCAATGCATTGAGAAGCAAAGCACAGGTGAGACTCGCAATGGGCGATATTATGTATGTCTGGGAGAAAAGAATCGTAATGTCAGTCTATTTTCTTTGGGTATTGCGAATCGACTGGACAAAGGAAATTTGATCGTAATATTCGGGGATTTCAAGCATCATATAAAAGTCATAGGCTTTAGAATTACTCACCCTCTTGCCATTTGGCCAAAACCAAACCGCAAATATCACCCAAAACGAAGATACCACCAGTGAGAAAGCACCAGATGCAAGTGCTACTTTTAAACTTGTAACACTTAAATGGTCAGGTAGAACTTGTACCACCGGATGAGACTGCTCGAAGAAATTGATGACCTGAGACAATCCAACGATCGGGTTGGAAATAAAAACCAACACACTGGAATACAAAGTAATTGTGAGAATCGAGAAAAGTAAAAGGACCGTGGTCAAAAGGAGAAAAACAAAGCGCGGGCGCGAAGGTCGAGCATCCATTGTCGATAGAAATTATGAAGATGAAAGGTGAACGATTTTGGACCATGAGATGAGGAATTTCGAGGTATATGAATACCCAACAGCTGTAAGAATAGCTCTGTTGGGGGGCGCAAGCGCTACGCCGCAACACTTTCTCGCTCGTCGGCGCAATCCTTCCCCTCGCGCCATTGCCCCGCAGCCAAGATGACCAAGAGCCAAGGAAGCTTAATTATTTTTAAACATCGCATCCTGGCTTGGCAATGCTTGTAGGCCCGCCTCCTCAGCCTCAGTCTTCCCGGCGGCTCCCTCACCCTCAAACCCCTGGGGTTGAGGAGGATTCGCGGAATGGTCCAGCGGGCCCCACCGATTATTTGCTGGTGCGAGCTAAGACCTCCGATTCGCCTGCGTGAACGAATGGCTACAGCGAATTTAGGGTGCTATTAAAATAGTATGGTGAGCGCATAAGCAGGTACGAAGTAGGACCCTCTGAATCCTAGAGTCTAGGGCTGAAATTTTCATCCAGCGAGTCCCTCAGCAGGATTAAGCACTGTGTGGCTATGCGCCAGCGTTGCCGAGTTAGTTACAGCGCTATAGACACTATAATCTCAGTGACTACTCGCTAAAAGTACCGGCTTTAAGGCCTGAAACTCACTAAATTTTACAGTGTATTTTCGTCCCAATCCTTTGGACCCGTCCATGTGTCTAACGAGCGGTCACAGGCAGCTCCTACAGGCTATTTCCATTGGTTTCCAACTGTCAGGATAAGGTGCAGCAATTGGGACTTTATTTTTGATCCTAAGCTAAGGAGATACCTCCGCATCTAAAAACTACTGGTAGCGGGTCCAACCACATCGGTCCTTATGGTATCACAAAGTGCTGACGTCGTAGCTAATTATTCTAGCATCAACCAACGAAAACTGTGCTCACTCACTAAAAATTACGTATTCTGAAAGGTTTATTTCTCACCAGCTGAAAACACATAATAATCGAGAGCAAACTTTGGTAAAGACAAAATGTAGACTATTCAAGCTGTGGTAAAATTTCTTTAAAAACTATAAGATAGGATGCTGTGGTGCCAGAAACAGGCATACCACCTTAATACAATATTCTAAACAACCAACACCTTTTAATGCAATTATGCAGACCCAGCAATGTGAACACCAGACTCCCTGATCCAAAAACCAACCTGCCATAGGTTACCCGCTACTACCATGAAATGAGAAACCAAGCCCTCTCTGAATTTCTAGCCCCAGACAACTGAGGTGTCATAGTTCTTGGTTGGAATAACTCTTCCGGTTGCAGCATCCCTGGCGTGGATATAAGTCCCATTACCGTGGGTAATAGTTCCATTGCCGTGACTAACTGTGCTGTTGTGATACCCGCTGTTCCCTGGCACACCTCCAACCACTGCCTTCTTGGTGAGGTCAAAGCAGCCAGTCACCAACGAAGGTGTGCATACAGGCCACCACTCTTTGCAAGCCATATCGCAGTAAATTCCTTCAACAGTAGAGACAAAGTCTGCACCAATAGATGATTCGCTCTCGCACAGGTCTTTGGCACTGTGGCTTTCGAAATGGCTGACGATCAAGTGTCCATCGCCAAGTAGTCTACCTGGTAGAACATCACGCTTCAAGGGACGACGAGATTCCATGGTGCTTCTCTTCCCCTTATTGATGACACGTTTAGGGTCGGTATCCGATCCATCAGTATTGTATGTCAAGGGTGGAGAAAAGATTGGGATCAATGCGTCGGGTACAGTGTCGGGGTAAAACTTCATTCTTGCGTCACTCTTGCAAAGTGTATCCAGGTTCGTGTTGTACTCGTCTTGCTGGCCTGTTTGAGAAGCGGTGAAATCCGGAAAGTGAAGGCTGAGGCCCTTGTAGCGAAGACCATTGGAATGATCAGAATCAATCCAGACGCACTTCGGTTGATAATGGCCGTCTCCGACCGTGAAGTTGCTGTAGTGCCAATCGGCACCACAGGTGTAGCCCATATCTCCATACCAGGCATATTGGGCTCCATTTCCAGAAGCATAGATGTATGATATGCAAATTGCATCTTTCTCTTGCGCCACTACACTAATGTACTCTGGCTGGACGGCTTTTCCTTTGGGGCTTGTTTGGTCGTTGTGGATAGACTGCTCCCAATCGAAGTTTTGATCAAGATGACCATTCGCGTTGCCTTTGTACTGGCCAATTCGTCCTCCATTGACATCAAAGAAAGCAACGTGGGGGACACTGCCCCCTGCATTGAAATCTTTATAGTTTGCCATTGCGCCGCCAATCCCCATGGAAAAGCTGGTAGTTGCGCCCTTCTGTTCAGCTGCTAATTGTGCTAAGGGAACAGCAATGCTCGCAATAATGCTGCCAGCATTTATAAGGAAGTTCGCCATGTCCTTGAACGGTAAGAAGCTGATTGAAATAAAAAGACGATGAAGTAGTTGGAAAAGATTGGTGAGGCGGCTTTCAAAATTGATGCGGCTAGAAAATCGATCGTAATGACTGTGTAAAATATAAAGATTGTTGGGAATACAGGAATGAGAAGTAAAGAGTGACTTTTGATGAGAGATGTAGACTTGTGAAGTTGAGATGAATAGTTGAAATCCAAGGAGAGCAGTTATCACTTATATGCAAGCAATGTAGCTGAACTTCATCCCGAAATAGACCGAAAGATCCTTTGAGTGGTGAAATTACTTTCTAAGTCATCATCACGAACAGGATCAAAAAATTAATCACAACCATTGTCCATTGTCTGATCGTACAACACAAGTCTGCCAAGGATTCCTTCCGAGTCGGTGAGCATCGCCTCTTCGAAGTTATCCCACAAGTGCGACACAGAATTAAGCACTCAGCCTCTCATAAATTGGCAGGATTGAACGAAAAGAGCCGCGAACCATCTGCTCTCAGATTTTCTAGAGCTCGTGGTTCCTCCGGCGCCCTAAACCAATTTGGAGAAGGCTGGGGGCGGCTAAATCCCATCCCACTCTAAAAAATAAGCCTCGAATGGCCCACTTTTCTTGAATAGACGAGTTTCAGAGTTGATTGCTTGGTTATTTTAAGCTTTTCCGTCCTCATCCCTGGTCCTAGCAAAAGGTCGGGATAGCTTAGAGTCGGCAGATGAAGACAATAGAGGTATCGGCCGCACGATTTTGACTAGGTGCCTTGTGAATCTTGCACGAGTATTGTATTTTATGTCTCCCTTCGACCGTTCGGAGACTCCTGCAGTGGGCATTGGGCATTACGGCCGTGAAATGAAATTTGGAACCCGCTTCGGCGCTCAGTCCACTGTAATTTTAGCAGACACTCGCTATAATTCTAGGCTTCAACGCCCTGAATTTGCGATACTTAGAGGGCAATCTCGCCAAAAATCGCATATGTCGCCGAAAGGAATGGCTTGGCACTGCAGGCACGTGCGGCACAGGGGGCTGCAGGAGCCCCCAAAGCCAAAATCTCACCCGTAAGCCTTCCAACAACAACCCTTGTGGATAACCTTTTGGGCGGCGCAGCAAAATAGGGGAAAGTGACTTAGTACCATCGTATCTACGCCCAATAATAAGCTTTGCGGATTGGGTCCACCAGAAAAGCTTCGCCTCAGCTAGGGTTGTTTCATTGTGATGCGTTGTAATTACAGTGGAATACCGGTAATTCTCGTAAGGCTTGTGGGATTCAACGATAAACCTTCTTTTAGCTGCAGCATTGCTAATTGAGCCTCACCTACCTTGTTCCTCTCATTCTTGACATAAGGTTAACAGGGGAACAATGTCTAGACCCATTGCTCTACAGAATTTACACGGAGGGGCTATGCCGAAAGGCTTCACAATCGTCTTCGATCCTGCTTCATCTAAAAATGGAAGATGGTTGGATTCGAACAAATAATCGAGTTGTAATATTCGTAGTCACGAGAATAATCCTACGGAGCCTCAGAAGCGGCTCTCGTCGGAGAATTGATAATTTTCAAGTATATAAGAAGATCGCAACTCCCATTGAGTATCTATATCTTCAACATCCTTCTCAGATCTATTAACACCACTCTCACATTCATCTACTCCTCAACTCATTCTTCGAGCCTTTCGATTCTTCACAGATCTCACTGAAACTTACTATCATCAACAATGCGTTTCTCGACGTCTTTAGCAGCCGTTGCTCTTCTTGGATTTGGGAATCTACTCCCTAGTGCTGTTGGGGCACCGACTGGTCTATCTGTAAGTTTTCAAATTTTCATTCTCAGAAGAGTTTTCTTTGGAAATTCAACTAATACAAAACCTCTAGGCTGTCCAAAATGATCTTGACAGAAGAGTTGAAATCGTAGCTCCTCACCCCGAGCCAGTGGTCGAGCCTCATCCGGCGCCAAAGCCAGCGCCTCATCCAGCTCCACCACCACCTCCACCACCACCAGGAGGAGGACCAAAGCTACCTGGTGCTGGGACTGCTCCAAAAGAGGTAAGTGCAGAAATTAAGACCTATTAGAACCCATTTGGACGAAGCCGTTACTGATATCAATGTTCCAAGGTTGCACCCCCTGTCTTGAAGACTTATCCTACCAAGGACGTCCCCAACCCTTTCGAAGCAAGCAAGTATCCTTATACCAAGTCAGTCCGGGCAAACGCCGATCCAAACTGGGGAACAGTGACGGATGTGAAAACTCCAAATTACAAAGGTGGTGCTGATCCCGTGGACGTGATTGCCATCAACAAGGACAAAAACTCGATCGGCATTATGGAAGCCTGGAACAAGGACGACGTACCTGCTGATGCATCCAAGAAGCTTTCACTCGCTGATATTGAAATGAATCTGTTCACGTCCGCGGGCAAGAGACCTCAGGATCTCGAACTCATCCACGCCGATAATGTCATTAATACTGAGGCTAAGAGCGCAATTGTCAATGTTTACAAGATGAATGGCAAGACGACATTCAACGCAGCTGATATCACTGTCAAAGCGTCAGCAGAAGCAGGCAGCGTGGAAAAAAACAGCTTCAACACCCTTCTTGGCACTCCATTTGGTATTGGAGCCGACAAACTTAGACAGCAGTATAGCGTTGGCAAAGAAATTACCGCGTTCAAAGTCAGTAACCACAAGGGCGCTGATGGAAACAACGTTCCAGGACAATTCGACAGTGAGCAACCTCTGTCTATCAAGGGTTTCTTGATATTTCTTGATTCATGCTAACTTTCTCTAGTGGATATCATATTTGGATAGGCACAGAAAATTGGGTGGCTTTACTGTCAAATAAAATAGATCATCTCTGGTAGCGGGGATCGGGTGCATTTTGGGTGGAGTTTAAATATTGTTGGCATTTTTCGGGGAGCATAGGGTCAATGTTGAAGCCAAGAGGCATGTAGATTTGCTTTCTGTTTATATACTTGTGTATATCTCATATAAACATTCTGATTTCGATTCTTGATGTCGTAATGTGATTAGCGTTGTGCAATCTATAAGGGGTAACTGACCACTGTAGCCGAGGAGGGCGCTAAGCAATGCACCGCCACGGTGCCCAAGGGAGCCTGCGGGCCGCCAAACGTCTTACTGTGCCCCGCGACCGCTTTGATCCCGCGGGGCATATAAGTTCTCTCCACGCCCTTCTTCTTCACCCCGAACTAACTCACACGTCGCATCTCGTTTTGTCAGTAGAACCAGCACAACCCAGAAAACGAGCTCCACTTCAGCAGCCGCTAAAATGCACCTCTTTGACTTCCCCGAAGAGATCTTCTCTAAAATAATTCTTCATGCCAGTCTTGCTCGGGGAGTCAAGCGAGCTTTAAGGCTGAGGCTTGTATGCAGTAAGTCCTGCTTTCCCCAAACCCGTCGCTATACCTAACGTTTCTCACCCAGAGCGGTTCTCTCAAGCACTCCCGCCTGCGCTCTTTGAGTCACGGTTGCTCGATTTTTTCAACACAGAGAAGATATTGCGTTATTGGGCCATCGAGAATGATCACGGCGCCACCAAATTCTGGCACTCCTATCTCGTGTACCGGGTTCAGAATGAGATTCACCAGCCTTGTCAGCGCCGCTATCTGGATCTTCGCCTCGTTGCCCAGCGAGTTTGTGAGGAAACCGGGACAGACTTGGAAACTACGATTGACGCTCTCTGCTGGCCGGCGTTAAAACAGTGTACGATCCCGGACATTAATTCCAAGCTAGAGAAAGAGCCACTGAGCCCTAATCTGGACCTCTTATGCGCCGCGGCGTATCTGAACCACATTCCTGTAGCGCAAAGGCTGCTTCGAGAAGGCTACTCTCCCCATACGGAGTCCCACCTCTTTCTTTCGCCCATGGAACTTGCCGCATGGGCAGGAAATACCCAGATGCTTCAGATGTTTCAAGAGAATGTTCCCGAACTGGAAGGTCTTGACCCCGGACTTTTATCTGACCCAGACTGGAGAGGGAAGGTAGGGCCAGCTTCTATCAAGGGAGCTGCAGCTCGAGGAGATATCGAGATGGTTCGTCTGGCGATCTACCCCCCTTCACGTGCAGCACCCGAAAGCACGGATTTCGTCGACCAAGTGTTTGGAAGCGTTAGTCGCCGTAGAACCCCGGGGATTGATCTCAGTAGAGCGCAATCCACTACGAGAGATGTTGAGGTGTACAAATACTTGGAGGGATTTTTTCCCGAGCCTTCGAACCTGTCTCTTGCTCTAGTGTATCATGCTCGGTGGGGAAACCTTGAAATGGTGCGTTATCTGCTAGATGCTGGCGCCGACACTCGCGGAGTCTCTGGTCGACGTTACAACCCGCTCGCAGAAGCTAGCCGACGATGCCACGAAGACGTTGTTGATCTGCTACTTGATCGAGGAGCTGATCCGAACTTCCACGGAGACGAGAATATTGTAGCGGGGGTCAGTGCAATGCGCCTAGTAGCAGCCTCCGGAAGCTTAGCCATGGTACACAAACTTATTACTCGCGGTGGGGATTTGTTCTTCGAGGATATGGGTATTGAGATGGGATATCACGCTTTGCATGCAGCGGTACAGCTTGAGAATACGGAAATGGTGAAGTATCTTGTGGCTGCGGGTGTCGATTTGAACATTTACGGGGAGACGATACTGCAGGCAGCTTCACGAGAGGGTCTTGACTCAATGGTTGAAGTGCTACAAGGAGAAGGAGTGAGTCTCGGTTCATGATAGGCTGAGTGGCTCCAGGATGGTTGTGGTTTACCTTAAAAGACGCCCCTGAAGCGTGAAAAATGATTCCAAGCGACTAGTATATGGCTCCGTTTTCTCAATTTCCAGCATGTTGATAGCTATTTGGGAAAAGAGTGTTCTGGTGTGCGGGTGGGATAAAGCATATAGACAGTATTTCGCTGAATCTCAAGATGACAAGATCTCTCAGTCCGTTCGTACAGGCCAAAATCGAAAACTTTTACATATTCTGGGGTCAAAGGGATCACGAAGTAGGGAAAGTATTTTGGGGAGGGGACTCAGATTCAGATGAGCAATTGGGTTCGCAACATTCCACATATCGAAAGTAGTCCGAGGCAATACGCTCATTTGCAAGTGCCATTCCATACTTTCCAAATTAAATACTTCCTACGAAACCTACGCGGCGGTTCCGATAAAGACCCCCACACTTCTTTAGAGTAACATCTCTAATCATGTGTTACGATAATAGTTTTCGTGATCAGCGACGTGAGTTCTGGGTACGCATCCGTGTTACGCAACAGAAGGCCCTGCTCTCATTGAGCGTGAGCGTTCAGATGTGTCTTCGTCTCTGATTCTGCTATATCTTCGTGGGATACCTTTTCAGTGAGAATATTCGAAGGTTTTGAATCTCTTTGGGCCGAGATAAGGGCTACAAATGGAAGGCGCGGTTCTGGTCTCGAGGTCCCATTCGATCCGGAAGAGTTTCGAGCCGAAAGTTCAAAATTGAACTTATTCTTATTACCCTTTCCGAGCCGTAGTAAATTTCCGGAAACCAGTATCAATTGAATATCAAGTCGGAGTTGTGGCATTCCGAGGATTTCACAAGCAACTCAATTCGGTGTACGGAAATGCACGACGAGAGACAGAATTCAAATGCTTTAAAGACCGGTTTTATTACTCAATTTTGACTCTAATATATCCTCAAGAGGAATGAGACGGTAATGGCGGCTAAGCCTCCCACAACAATGGCCCACAACGCCCTCAACAAATTCGGCGCTGCATGTGGAATTATATCACTCAGCCTCTTCCTCCTCCTCCTTCCCAGCGCCGGCTGGCTTCCACCTCCATCTCCGAACCAAACACCAGAGGAAGTCGTCGCGCACTACATCAAGCACAAGGTATTCCTCAATTCTCCTCGTCGTTCTCTTTCTCCTCATTTTCCACCTCGCTGACCATCATCCAAAGTCAGGCATCCAGGGAGGAGCCAGTCTCTTGACTATGCTAGGCATAACTTGGGTCTTCTTCTCCGCCACCATCGCAGGCCAAATGTCTAGAATTCCCAACCTCCCCACCAGCATCATCCACGCCCAAACCATCGCCGGTGCCGTTGCCTCCGTTTACCTTACCATCCCCGCCTACCTGATGCTCCTCGCCACCTACCGCCTCGAGCGCGCGCCCGGAACAACACAAATGCTGCACGATCTGGCATTCATGCTCGTAGTCATGGCGGTCATTCCTTTCATCGTACAGGATTTCGCGTTCTCGTATGCGGTACTGCAGGATCGTAGGGAGAAGCCGTTGGTTCCGAGGTGGATGGCGTGGGTTAGCTTTGTGCTGAGTATGTTCTACTGGCTTGCGTTGGGTGTGCCGATGGTGAAGAGCGGTCCTATGGCGTGGAATGGGGCGCTGGCATTTTGGGTGACTGCTGTTGCCGGCTTCGCGGAATATACGTTGATTAGTGTTTTTATGTGGAATGCGGTAGGGAGATCGGATATAGCTGCTGATGGGGAGAGTCGTGTTGAAACAGAAGGGAGGTGAATATTGGGTTGGCTTGGGTGATATGAGGTAGTTGATGAGATTCTGTTGCTTGGCCACTTCGCAAGAGTGTGGATATACATGGCTAGTCAGATGTCTTTGATTGTCTGTTGCATTACCTAGAACATGAATGTCACCAATCTAAAATGATAATTCGCTCCCTCTCCGCCTGAGATCACCCAGCTCGATGTTCCGTCGTTTTCTGATATGCTTCGAGGATATACCATGTTTCTTTGCAAGCAGATCACCCAACTGTTTCTCCGACAGAGCATCGGCACCGTCCCCTAAATCTTCTCGCACCGCATCTGTCAAAGCGAACGCCACCTGGAACACACCTGGCGTTTCCCACTTCAGCTTCCGCAACATGTTTGTAACATAGAGCCACATGAACCAGGTAGTAAGACACCAGATCGCTTGCGCGATTAAGATGCTGAATGAGAGATTCTTGGAAAATCCCCAGCTGTACAATTCCTGGTCTGAGACGCACCGCAGTGGCGGTAACCAGTAATCGTCACCGGCCATATCAGGTGTTTCTTGATCATTGTAACATCTTTTCATATGGGGAAATGAGCTGGCCACAGAAAAGTTCGTGGGATGTCCATTCCCTAGGTCCAGAGGGGGTGCTGCAATATTGATATCTGTATCATTTATCCTCATTGTAGTTGAAGCATTGTTGTATTTGGACGCCGCATCATATCTTGACGAGGCCACGGAATTCATGATCAAATCGTTGAGGTCGCAGTAGTCTATCAGTTACATCAATGACCGAGCCCAGTCAGGGTATTCAAAGGCTTACAATGTGTGATAGAGTCGAAGAGTGGATATTCGGTGGAGTAGTTTTGGCAAGTAGCAGACGAGTCTCTGAATTGTAACAAATCACGAGAAGAAGTCTCATAGTCCGGCCCCGAAACAAATGCGCCATCCTTGAGTCCAATTCGGGAACCATCTTGAACAAGCCAACAACCTCTGAAAGCAGTAGTCAAGTTGGATACCAGTTTCTAATTAATAATATTAGTTGGCAGGTTCTTTGCATTTGCAGAGCGGAAGGCAAAAATCAAATTATCATATACTGACTTGATCTGGCATCTCCCACCAAGAATCTGTAGGAACAGTATACCCAGTCGCTGCGGATAGTAAAGAGGGAACAGAGAGCGTGTAGATCATCCCAACAAGTATCCAAAGCACTATTTGACAAATTAGTTTATGATGTTGTGCGAAGTTTTAGATGTTTGGGAGCCGAGCCTCCGGGGATGCCCCCGAAGAGAATTCGGAAGAGTTCGCCCCCCAAAAGACTACAAAAATAACGGCGAAATTTAACGTACCTATCAGCCAGTCGCGAAGGCTCCGACGAGAAGGCTGATATAAAAGATCCTTAATAGCTTCGAAAGTAGACATAAGGGAGGTTCCTTGTAATCCCAAAGAAACATAGAAGCCATAGGAAACTCGCCAACGTCTCACTAGTAGAAGTAAACCTTTGGAACATCCGTCATGAGGTCAGCTTAATCTGTAACAGCACGGCCTTGGACTTACATAATATACGTGACCTAAGAGGCTTCGAAGTTAGCTGGTGTTGATTCTCTCAAAGAAAGTAAATGAGTGCATACGTATCCCATCAGTAATTTGACGCCTTGCCCCATGATCAAATTCCACATCACATCAATGACTTTGACTTGAACGAATCTAAAGAAATGTTAGAAGAGCCGGCATCAGCTCTGGCGTATCTTACGTTAAGCTAGGGCGGGTTCTAATATCGATCGAGAACGTAAGCTCAAATTGAGAGATGTCAGTAGGACGTGCACCACTTAAAGGGGTAAATTGCATGATTTCCGACGTTAGAAACTGGTCAGCGCCGATAGTCTGAATACGAGAGCAGTCTAGAGCCAGGAGTTTATCGACGTCAGTCTCATAGACACCAGCATTCTCCCCCAGAGAATTCGTGTTGTAAGTGACTATTGCAAGTGCAACGCATGAAAGGGTAACGAGCACGAAACCAAGACTTGGCAGACTCTTTAGCAGGCTCTTTTGAGAGGTTTGTTTATCTTGATCATTAACCTCGCGCTGGCTGATGCGCTCGTAGGGCTTGCGGGGGGGTTCCGACGCTGCATTTAATCAGCCAACGGTCACATTTGAAGTTTAAAAACTTACACTCTCCTTCAGAAGGGGTTCCAATGCCATGTGCAAACGCATTGTTGAGCGAGAGTTCCGTCCCAGTCATTGGAGATAAAGTGTCGCAGATTAGAAGAGTTCATCATGAGAAAATCTATAGAAGAGGAAGACCAGTTTTGTAGGCACGAATTTGAAACCCAGCGAGACCCACCGGGCTGAGGAGGCGTAGCAGCCTCCATGACATCCTTGGTGCTCCTGACCATTGATGCCGCATCGACATCTCATTTGACGGATTGTACGAGGCTGCAGGCTGCATTTTGGAGAAAATGAAAGGTTGCACCGACTGGACTCCGTATTGCTCTCACTCATATGAGAGAGACTTGCAAACGAAGACCATGAGGACCCATTTGAAAAGGGGGGGAGATATTATGTAACCAAATGGTCCGTGCACGAAAACGAAGCTTAATTTTACAGCATTCATACCCCTGTCATAGCAAGCGCGGTCTGCGCGTTTGACCTCGAGATTATATCAATGCAAGCGCAGAAAAAGATGATTTCCATCCAGCCATGGACTTTGTAAGAATCCCGACCTCACATCTCGCGCCACGCCTGCTGACCATTGTGATAGTGGTCGCGCTTGATCGCTGGAACTTCCCTGGCCCCGGGGGGAAAACAGGCTGCTGCCAATAATCCGGAGAAGCGTCTGGCACGCTTCAAGAAGGAATACAATCAACTGCTGGTACGTCGATTCCACTCCTTCCTTCGGTATCGATCTGCCCAGCTGATGAGTACCTATCTTAGCAAATATGGCGTGGGGCGTCGAATCTGTCCAGAGATCACGAAGCCGCTGAGAACATCCGGATCAGTCTCCAAGGACTCAATACAATACTCTCTGACGAAGCACGACGACCATTACCACATCCCTGCATAGTCTTTGCGTCCTCCAAGCAGATATACATCCCGATAGGCAAGATTGCTACGACCTCCTACAATGAAGGCATAATTCGAGAAGGGGTGGCCTTGTTTGCAACTTTTATCGATAGTGAGGAGGAGAACTTTGTGCAGAATGACAACTACTCGAAGAGCTTGATGAATTTGTTGGTACGCATTACTGGGGCAAACAGCATACGTTTGGGCTCCGACACGGAACTCGAAGTCATAGAGTTGTCGTTCAACATCACCACAAAAATCAGGCTAGAGCCAGAGGTGTTACCTGCCTGGTTCACGGCAAGACAGCATGATGATAGCACGGACGATGGGCAGGATGAGCATGAGAAGTTTACTGGGAAGACACATAAGGAGGACTTTCCACTATTCTATCTCCTGATAGACTACATCCACCATGAGGGAAGGATAGGAGACTTCGCACGGATGGGTCTGCTATACATCATTGAAGCAGCCGCCCACTCCGTACCTCTGGAGCAGTGGATAGTAGAGAGCGATCTCGCAACCCTCATGGCCACGGGTCTCGGAGCTTTGTACAGCCAACTGAGTCGGAAACTGGTTATTGACTTTCCATTTGGCGAACTGCCTCCAATACTGGCGCTGTCGGACTATGAGCATCCTATCACCACAATGGAGATTGTAAGTTCTGCTTCGTCTGATTTCCAGGGTCACATGGCAACATTTCTGTCTCATTTGAGCTTTTGGCAAGATGTCCTTGAACACTGCGTCTCCGTGGAGATAAAACAAACACTGTTGGAGCATTTTCAAGTAATCTTCCTTCAGCAGCTGCTGTAAGTTTTCCGACGATTTGAGTGCATGAGGTAAGGCTAATGTCAACTTAGTTACCCTTCACTGCTTGAATCTTCCGATCTCGATGGAGGATCATCGGTGGCTGTTCTGACTTATCTTCGTCGAATTCTCGAGTCCCTGGATCATCCTGACATGATCCACCTCATTTTGCATTATCTCCTTGCACTTCCAGATACAACAACCACTCCTTCTGGGTCTCGAGCTTCTATAAGCGCCGCTAGGAAGCGAAAATCAATGGACCTTGCAACCATGATGGCCACACATATCGAGGTTGCCACGACACCTGCGCTATTCAATTTGGTTGATCTTATTCAAGCGAGTCTGAAGTCTGAGAACCAGCAAACGATCTCTGTCACCTTACAATTGGTTTCGGTCATATTGAGGAGGCATCACCGATACGCAGTAACAACACTTCTGTGGACAACTCAGACATTGTCGGAGGGCCCGCAAAGGACCATTGGAGCTCATGATAAGGAAATGGACTTTTTATTGACCCTCGCTGGAGGAATTGGAGGTGATGACAATTTTGACGAAGCTTACGAAAACCATGTGAAGGACAGCATGAGTGCATTGGAAAGCCACCCCTGCTCTATTACCTTGATTACACCATTGTCCACTGGTGCAATCTCCAAATTCCCTAAAACACAAGCAACGATTCCCGGTGCGCCCAGAGATATTCGGTCCCATACACTGAGGCCTGAAGATCCCATGTTGAAGACGTTGCTTGGAATATTGACCACTTTCTTCACAAACGCTGTGGAAACAAATCTTTCTCTCACTGGTGCAATCGCCGATTTAGCTACGTGCGGGTTTATGCGCATAGATGGCTGGCTACTTCCCGACCCATCAAAATATGTTTACGAGGAGGACGACGAAGATGAAGAGGATCCTTACTTTACAAATCTTGGCGATCCCATTGAAGTTGAAGAGAGAGCCCAGATGCGAGCCCTCAAGAAGATGCGCAAAACGCCGAGATGGGCAGAATCCCAAATACCACCATTCCTTACTCAATTGAACTCCTTAGTCGACCAAGTATCAACCTACCGCTCTGAAATACCGCGTTTCGATGAACTCTTACAACAACGGCGCGAAGCATTTCAAGCCGCTTCAACCACTGCCGCAACACCGATGCCGATCCGCCAGCCCCCACCCCGCTCCAGCTTTGAATCATCATCTCGCTCTGCGTCTCCTCCGCGAAAGTCGGGGTTTGATTCCCTTGCCCAACGCATCTTCCCAGAACTCACAACACCCTCACGCTCCAATTCTCCACGCGGGCGACGCAGTGGTCAAGAACGTAACAGCAGCAGTGGGATCAGTGGTGGCTACGGCTTCGCTACGCCCACATCGTCTAGGAATACTGCCCCACCACCACAGTTTCCAATGGGCTTAGAAACTCCTTCTCGGGGTAGCTCACGCGCCTTCTCTCCGAGCCCGTTACGGGATAATGAGAATTCACGAAAGCCAGGTGTGCCAGCTAGTCAAGCTGCAGCGTTTGCCGCTGTAGATCAAAGCATACTCGCGAGGAAAGTGGGACTGCCCACTCCCAAGGGAGAACTATCTCCCATCCCATTCCCGAATTTACGAGCCCCGGATCCAGATAGTAGCAGGGAGGACAGCGAGGCATCAAGCATATCAGGAGTTGAAGCAGAGAAGGAACCGGAGCAGAAGCTGGTCACTGTAAGTCATGTGTTGACAAATGTGCTTGTGCTGCAGGAATTCCTGCTGGAGCTGGCGGCGCTGGTGCAGGTTAGAGCGGGGTTGTTTGGGGAGGTTAGGTATGTTTAGTTGGATGGTTTTGTTTATGAGATACCTTTTTGCGACTTTTGAGATGAGTTTCACGTTTGATATATGGAGTGAGTGCATTGGTAAGAGAGTTTGTGTTTTCATTATCTAACCCTTGACGTTCCCCTATTCAACGCCTTGCAAGCGCATACCTTCGAGTTCTAAATCCCTACTACTTCTTGTGTTTAACGGGGTATCATACACTGCTCCTTCGAAACAAACCCAGTACCACCTCCATCGCCTTGAGCGTCACCTCATGTTCGTTCGAAGAGTTTGCAAGGGGCTGCATCTCGGTGTCTTCTTCGCGGGTTCCTTCATTTGTCCATTGTCAGTCGATCTAGTCATTGAAAAGGGGTGATGGTAGGTAAGATCTTACTTGAGAGTCTTCGGACTAGAAGCGTAGCAAAGACAGTAATGATGCCGATTAAAGTTCCGACGAGGCCGAATGAGAGAGTGATAGTGTCGCTTTTGGAGACTGTGTCTGACATAAGAATCAGGTTGATTTGACTTGGCCGAGGAATACTTACACATTTTGTTATACGGCCGCAATACTGATTATGTTGACTCGTACGCAGTCATGGAAGTTGAGGTAGCGAAAGGAAGACCACTTTGGGTTCTGAATTTTATAGATTGCTCAGGTACTCGTAAGGCTTTTTCACATCTTGTTCTTCTCAGTCAGCTCTTGGGTGGTGGGAAGCAGCCTAGTGAGGTCTTTGCGCGACTGGGCCAGATTGCATATCAAGCGCCAATGAGATGCCTGTCGCAGTACTACCCAAGCTTCCATGCAGGGGCCATTGGAGCGGGCTAAGGTCAGCATCTCCAAGGGCAGGTCAGGGATCAAGGTGTATGATCTCCGTAGCTTGCAGAACTTAACAGAAGGCCGTCATGGACTATCTGGTGGACCACGAATTCCGCAGTGAGCAAAATTCCCAGCTTGGTCCCATGCCAAAACATTGAAGTTCATTGGGAGCTACCCGAGCTTATCTGCAGGGGTCATTGGAGCCGGCTAGCCCGAATTTACCCATTTGCTTTGGACGCCGGACGCCACTGACGCCGCTGTACTGTGTACGCCCGGCTTGAGAGGGAATTTGAGAGGGGTGCTTGAAACAGCAAGAGATTGTTTTTAGCTTCACGGCTAGTGTGATGTGTGAATCAACCCCGGGTGCGTCCGGTCGTCGTGAGGCGAACAGCACCCAAGTCTCGGGACGGTAAGACACCTACAGGTAAGAGGGTTAATTCCTAGATTTGGTGCAATGGCGTGGCTTCTGGCACTATTTACTAACCCCCTTTTGACCGCTGCGAGCCTCTGCAGCGCAGGCCGGTGGCATGCATTGCATTTGTCTTGCTGACATTTTATAGGGCCTGCGGATTCGGTGGCTCTGCACAGCCTATCTCTTGCAAATGTGCATACGAAGGTCATTTATCGCGGTTGGGCCACCGCTGCTTCCTCGACGATTGCAGACTTTGGCACGAATATGCCATGTTGTATTGTGCGTCAGATGCAACTTACTGTGACAGCAGCTTCCATGCATTTCCTGTTTTTCTATCCACCGGAGCAACAACCTCGTTTCATAATTGCGAAGACCACTATACCTGGAGATACCAAGAGGGACCTGTCTATCTCCAGACTTTTTCACTAGCCTTGGTCGTTCAGAGTAGCATCTAACTGCTTTTCCTCAGCCTCGTTCTTGTTGCTTCCAGTCATCACATATCTTTTTGCTTAAACATAAATCGCAAGCCGCTGATTTCATCCTGCAGCCGGCGGGAGTGACTGTATACCACTAGGTATTTTTACTCGTTCATTGACGTTTCATTCAACATCTCTGACTTCTGCTTGCAATATATTCCTCCTACTCCTACTCTCATTCTCAACATCCTCCGATTGAACGACAACAGCTCTATCCTTCCACACGAAACTAGCAGCGTAGTTCCGACCTCCATAGCTACCACGTGCCAAAACTTAGTTCTATTTCCTGTCCAAATTGGGAGCATGCAATGCTGAACTTATTGGCGGAAGTGCAAGATGTTGGGCGTACGGCGATGGCAGTGCTTTGAGCTGTGACGATTAGATATAAGTGCAGGAAACTTACCTCAGAGTTATGACAGTGATAACGATGTTCATGAAAGAATGCAGGGTCCCAAGAATGCATGTTGACGGGATTGGCGGGGTAGTGATGCCCCACTTACCCCGCCCCCTTTTTCCTCCTGGGCTAGTGGATTGGAATGCGGCTTTCTGGCCATCACGATGGGATGATGAGGTTTCCGTGAAGTGATTTCTATGCCTGCTCTGCAAGTGACTGCCGATCTCGAAATTGTTGTAGAGAGATTTTGCACTTGAAGAGAGAAAGACTTGGCGCGCCTCGCCTAGGCCCCGTTCTTGAAGGTCGGAAATTTTTATGAAGTACCTTGATGACATTCGCTTTCATAGACCCACAGTAATTTCTCACTGGAACTAGAATATTAAAGTAACTTACTGAATAAATGAACGTACCAAACTAGCGAAGCTTTTTTCAGCTACTCGAATGAATCAACGATCGAGAACAGAAGCTTCTATTCGAACTTTTTCGATAGAATACAAATGATCTTGTTCAAATTACTCCCAATAAGAAGCGGTATTTTTCGTCTCTCCTACTCATCTTCTGAGAGTACCAACGTAGTACTAGCCTCAAGCCCCGGCAATTTCTCACCCCTCTCCCTCTCCATCCTCTCAAGCCTCCTCAACTCCCCCAACTCCTCCCCCTTCTCCTCCTCCGATTTATTCAACGGACTCCCACCCCTCCCCCCGCCGCCACCAACCTCAAACCACGCAATCAGCACAAAATTAACAACCAACCCCGCACTCGGAAGCCCAACCCACAAACTCCTAGCCGTCGCCCATTGAGCAGGCGAATAAGGCATAATATCCACCACAGCCGGATGCGAAAAACTCGCGCGACAATAACAAGAATTGTACGTCCCGATTTCCACAATAAACACCAGCGCTATAACAACCAGCATAACAACGCCATCCTTCACAACAGTCTTCCTCCACATCCCCCTGATATTTTGCACCGGATCTCCTCCATCCTTGGAGCAAAAATAAAGGCAAAAGTGATCGAAACATAGACTGAGGATCCAGAGACTGCTAATCAGGATCCAGGTCCCGGAACGGCAGCCGATGGCTAGAACGCGCGTGTCGGTGTGGTTTGTGCCTGAGAGGAAGATGGCGGGGAGGCAGGCGCCGAGGAGGTGGTATGTTAGGCTTGTGAGGAGGAGGGAGGGGGTGTGTGTGCAGGGGCGCCAGGAACTGTTTAGGGATAGGTAGGAGGAGGTTGGGTTCCAGGTTTGGAAGGGTGTGGGGTTTTCGAGGGAGGAGGAGGAGGAGGGGAGGGGACATTTGTTGAGGTGGTGAGAGAGGGATTGGTAAGTGATGTCGTGGTTTGAGAGCCAGCGTTTGATTGGGTTGGGAAGTTGGTTGTGGAGCCAGAGGAGTGATTTCGGGGGTTCGGTGGGTGGTGAGAGAGGACAGTGCGCTAGCTGCTGTAGAGGTGGGAATAGGGGGCGCTTGCTCTCTTTATGCAGATCTGTATTCATGGTCTCGATGATGTGAAATGCGTTGGAATCTGAAATGAAGGTCCCAAGTCTCGCACTAAACCACACCTGTGGAATAGAGAAGAATAACAAGCATACGACTGCAATCGTATGAGCCGTATCGATGTACACCCGCGTGTTATTCTCGTCGATCTGTTGGATAGTTCGAATTATGGCTGTGGCTAACGTTCCGACCAGTGTTACTATTGGGACGATAGCAGAGAATATGGACGCTTGTCGAATGGACGATAGGCCGTGACTTGCTCGGGTGATGACGAGTATTTCCCTCGTCTCAAGATTTCTTCTTGTGAAATATCGAGAAATGTCATGCCACCCCAACTCCTCATAAGCCGCAAAAATCGTGGCAAGCGCCCCTGAGATGAGAGGTTCTCGCGGGAACAACTCCACGGCTGCACTACGGAGTCTTCGATGTTTCTCAAGACGTGTTAAGAGGCTCCTCAAGCTCCCAATAGGGTTTCCAACCGCATGCACTATGACAACGATGTAATTCTTCCAGCCTAGAGGGGGAAACGCCAGGTGGGCGAGCAGGAATAGAGTTGGTAGGACCAGGAGCGAGATGCGGTTGAATGTGTCTTTCCATCCCCACAACTCGATTCCGAAGCCACACATGAGCGTGCAGCCGTCGTAAGAGAGCATGCCTACTGTTGGGTTGTGGAAACAGCCGCTTTCTGCTCGTTGTGGAATGCTTAGGTGCTGGATCGTAGCTAGGCAGCTCATGAAGTTTGGTTTTTGGGAGCGGCTGATGGGGGTAGGTGGATTGCATGACTGGTGTGCTTGTGCTGTTTGGGATAGAAATGGCAACAAGGTGATAACGGCGATTGATATTTGATGCATTTTGTAGTCTGAGCGGGGCGCCTTCGGCCCAGGTGTTGGGTTTCCTCGATCAAGCTTTCGCATATATCGGATCACCAAAATCGCGGAGCGAAACCTAAAGACTTAGAGCTGAAGGTTAATTAAATCTCTGAAGCTTTTGATAAGTAGAATTCCAACATCTCAGACCGACATCATTCCAGGCTGGGAATGCCTCCTAAAAGAACCGTAGACACACCGCTATCGGACAATTGTTGGGCGCCCGCAACCAAATAAGTAGAAAATGGCTGAGGGACGACCTATCAATAATCGCTTGAAGACTCCTCACTGGTTCCACCATGTTTCCGCATGACAAGGCTATGATATATTGGGCGGTTGCATGGGTGTCGTGTGCCCGTGGCGGTGGCGGAGCCGTGTGAAAAGATACACACAATGCGGACATTGTTGCAGCCTTCTCAACAAAATACTTCGGAAGGACGTGAATATAGTCTAAAACCACCGTAGAAACATTGCATGACTTCGTCTATGAAAAAACTCATAGTGAAAAGCAGATTTTTTGGGGTTTGTACCCGCAGGGCTTCCCGCCTAAGAGCGTGCAGTACTGACAGCATCATTTTTTAAGTAGAGCTACTCCTCGGACTATATTCTGGCATTGGAATAGAATCAACTTTGAACTCCAGGAAATCTCATCGAATTGGAAAGGGGCCTACGTAAATAATCATGTTTATTTGCGGTCTGTAGGTGGAGCTAGCCTACTCATCGATCAAAATGTAGCAGAGTCGCTTGAGACAGTCTACTTCCTCCGCGACCAAGCCTCTATAAATTCTGACTTGTCTTTCACCGACAATCCTACTCTCTTGACCCGACCTAAACGCGCCAGCGCTTCCCCAACTTTGTCTAAGACTCTCTTCTCTTCCGGGTTGACCTCGCCTGCTTGATCATTCAGACTTGTCAGGGTATCTGAGCTACTCGTCATTGCTGAATCCTCTCCAAGGGTGTCCATGAAATTGGACAAGTATCGCTCCTTCTTCTCAGCCGCAGTATCGGTCGGTTTCGAAGTATTGTATACAACTTCTGCAATTCGCACACGAATGCAATGGGTTGGTTGCGAAAGAAGGTTCCACAGAAACGCCCAGTACTGTCCAGGAACAGGTGTTGTAACATCTCCAGGAGAGTAGCGAAGGCTGATAGGGAATATTTTGGTTCCCGGAGGGGTTGTGAGGAGACTCGGGCTGAAGGGCAATATTCCCTTTCCATTCGTTGTAGTACATTCTGGAAATACTACTACCACCCTTGTTGGATGTTCAGCCAGAAGGGTCTTGAGGTCAGTCATCTTCGCGCCTCTAGGAGGATATTCTTTCGGCTTTGAAAGTGCCCGGAAGATGGCGCCGAATAACGAAATGTATTCCACCTGTCGAGTATGAGGATAGGAGATGGTGAAAATAGGATCGAAAATGGCAGCCAGGTAGAGCGAATCAATAGGTGAGGTAAAAGAGGACGCAATGACATTTGTCGGCTCTGGCACCCGGCCTTCATGCTTCTTGGCCAACGATCCCTTCTTCACGCCATCGATTTGCAGATCAATCCACCAAATCCCCGGTATTCCCAATATCATCCACAGTATTGCTTTCTTCACCAGAGATCCAAGGGGAAACCATTGTAAGAAGAGGAAGTACGTCGTCGAAACGGTAACGAAAAATGGGAGTTTGAAGAGGAAGAGGAAAATGTGGACTGGGAGATAAATTCCTGCAGGTTGCGACGAAACTGGAAAAAATGGAGCTATTCCAGATCCTGGAGCAACGCATTAGCTGGGTTGTATTCCGAGGGGAGTGGAGCAACACGAACCGCGATCCCGGAACTGCGAGTACTTCTCCATGGTGTACTACTGTGTGCGTGGCAGGTATGCTCTTGGGGGCGCAAATGCGATGATGGCAAGATAAATCGTGAGGCAGTCAGTTAGGACAGGAAAATGGTCGGGCTATTGGGACATGGCCGCGTTCGCTGGAGTAATATTCAGGACATCAAGGTGAACCTTATGTGGTGAGGAAATGCTGAAGAACCGCAAATGCTGGACGTAGGTGGCATCAGATGTTGCTGGAAATGTAGATGTACGGAGGTACCTACGATGTGTGACCTGGGATCTTTCTGTCCGATGTCACTTTGTCAGATTTCTTGCCTTGCCTGCTTGCCTTGCTTGTGAAAATACAGGGATTACGGATTACGGTAGCCTTGCCATCCTCGGATTAGCGCCAATTTGGTTGTTCAGGTAACGAGTCACGTGCAAGTCAACAACGTCCTGGTAAACATCGGTTTACGGGAAATCCACAAATTCATCAACCTCCGATTCCAGACAACACCAACGACACATCGCCAACGATTATTGCTTCCGCCCACCTCGCTCATACAAATCATCGCCTTCTCCAGATTTACTCCCAAAATCGCATGTTATTGCTGTCCTGCGCCTGTAGCAAGCGCTACTCCTAAAGATGGACTATTCCGAAGAGAACTCGGTATGAACAATCTGCGAGAACCCGCGACAGAGGCCATTGACTGACTTCTTCTTCTCCTCGCAGTATATGCGCAAATCGCAGCTTCGACCTCCTAGTAAAATCCCCTCCCCAGGCAAAGGCCTTTCCGAAATCTCAGAATCCGAATCCAATGCGCGGTCGAAAGCCTCAAGAATGCCTCCTCCGACTCTGAAGCACAGAATCGGCCCAGCTTGTAAGCAGATCTCGGTACCCTATCGACGAAGGTGGAAACTGACGCGACTTTCGCAGACAATGAGCCAGAGCCTAAACAGCGAAAGACATTAGCGGAAAGAGCAGGAGAACCCAGGTCGATTGCAGCACCCACACCAAGTGCAAGGCCTGTTGTCAAGGGCACCTCTCTCGTCGGTGCAGGGGTAAGTTACTTTCAATCCAAAGATCGTTTGCCCCTTCATGAGCATCCATCTCTCCGTTTCAGATGGACTCCATGCAACGACCGCAGGAAGTAGAAATCACGGATTGGAGATGGAAGCAGCTAGAAGTCAAGTTGGGCGCGCTGGACTCTGTCTGTCCTCTTAACTATTAGCTCACCAGTAGCTCTTCCCTCGTTGAATTCTACAAGACGGCCCAATTCATTATTGGTTTCAAAGAAAGGACTTTTGCTAACACATGTGCCAACAGCTCAAGTCAGGATCAGCCTATGGCATGTCGCGAAACAATTCATTCTCCTCGTCTGTATCGTCACGCACGCCATCAGTATCGTCTCGAAATACATCAAATAGCAGTTTCGCCAGCAGCATGGGGTCAGGTCATGCTCGATCCGCTTCTGCCCATACCGGAGGCCGTTATCAAACATCATTCAGCCAATCCACGATGTCTAGACCAATCTCAGCACTTCCAAAGTCCAGGCCGGGATCGTCCTTGGAACTCAACTCCTCCGATGAAGATATCCCATCCCAAGGAAAGAGAAAGGGTATGCAATCACAGCCTCAAATTCAGTCATCTGTTACTTCGTTCCACATGCCGGCGGTACACGACGTACGGGCTCCACAGTCAATGCAATCCCCCATATACCAGCGTTCGCTCAGCAATGCCAGGGACTTCTCCGTTAGTACGGCAATGAGTCAGTTACGAATCGATGATGCAGAGTACAACCAGCCTGAAGAGCATCAAGCGATTTCGACTCGATCGAAGCGGCCCTCATGTGCATCATTGTCTCACAACCCCTTTCTCAGCAATGGCATTCAGAACGGAAGGATGGATGGCTCTGAGAGCGCTTTGGTTCTGTTCCAGCCTCCAGAAGGAAGCTTAGTTGCTCCGCAGACACCATCTCAGATTCCAGTGCCTTCCAAGCGCTATCCTTCGAATAGCACTCCTTGCAAGACCTCTAAGAAATATCCTCACAGAAAGACAAACTTTACAGAAGATTCTAATTTAGCTCCATTTGTAGCATTCGACGTACGCGGACGCCTCGAAGACATAGAAGCCATGTACTTTGAGATGAAAGACAAAATGGCCGGCAGCAACCTCGAACGCAACGGTCTCGAAGAAGCTGTTTCTCTCTACAAAGCCAGAGGTTAGTGAAAGTTCTTGTCTGCATAGAACCAAAAACTAATGACTATATCTCTACAGTCGCCGAACTCGAAACCCTCCGATCACAATTATCATCGTCCAACACAACCTTACAAACTGACTTAGACTCGATGCGCGCAAAGACAGAAATGTTTCAACAGAAGTTACTAATCTCAAATTCTAGTCTCGATGATCAAATGAGAGCCCACCGAATAGAGCTTGACGATTCCAAGCGAGAACACCGAAACGAGGTCGACAAGATCCGACGTGATCACACCGATGAGGTGGACCGTCTGCTTCGCCTCCACCGTGACGAGATCCGCGAATTGGAACGTCGTACGACTCTGGAACTCGATGACAAAATTCGCGAGTTGGAGAAGCGCAGCAATGAAAATCTCGAAGAGGAACGAACTCGTAGGTTGCGGGAGGTTCAAGAATTGGAGACCCAAATCACGAAGGGGCACCAAAGTCTAAACCAGGGACTCGAACAGAAAGAGCAGGATCTCCAGAGCCTCCGAGCCGAACTCGAAAAAGTCAAGGGCGAATTAGAGCGAGAACAGACATTGAAGGGGAGTGCACAAAACAACATATCCGAACTGAGGGAAACAATCCAGAAGACGAGCGTCGAAACATCATCTACCATTCAGACATTAGAGAGTACTGTAGCCAGTCTCCGAGCTCGCATCCACTTTCTAGAATCCGGCAGCAAGGCACAATCTGACAGCTTTGCCGATATGGAAGCCAGATTGCAAGAAGCCATCAGATCTGCTGAAGTGTCGAAACAGAAGTTGATCAAGGAGGAGTCACTTCGCCGGATTCTCTTCAACCAAGTCCAAGAATTGAAGGGCAATATCCGTGTTATGTGCAGAGTTCGGCCCGTTTTCGGTAATGCTGAAGGGGAGATTGCCAAACTTAAATATCCGGACACAGATAAGGAGTCCAAAGAGCTTGAGGTGATGGGAAAGGAGGAGAAAAGCAGTCTGGGTAACGTCACAAGAAAGACTCATTCGTTCTCCTTTGACCGAGTTTTTGGACCTGAAAGTAGCAATCAGGAAGTTTTCGAAGAGATCTCTCAGCTGGTTCAGAGCGCACTGGATGGGTACAATGTTTGCATATTTTGCTACGGGCAGACAGGAGCGGGAAAGACACATACCATGTCCTCTGCTGATGGTATGATTCCTCGGGCAACTCATCAGATCTATGAAACCGCGACAAACCTGCAAGAGAAGGGTTGGACCTACAGCATGGAGGGCAGCTTCGTTGAAGTGTACAACGAGGAAATCCACGATCTTCTAGGCAGTTCTAAGGACTTCGACAAGAAAAAGCATGAGATTCGACACGATGACCAGAAGAAACAGACAACCGTCACTGGATTGAAATCCGTACCGCTGGATTCTCCCAACGCCGTGGAGTCGATCCTGAAGCAGGCTGACAACAATCGAAGCGTTGCAGCAACCAAGTCTAACGAACGGTCATCTCGATCACATTCCGTTTTCATCCTCAAACTTGTTGGGCGGAACAGCACGACCAATGAGACCTCCGAGGGCACCTTGAACTTGGTTGATCTGGCTGGCTCCGAGAGACTCAAGCAATCCGGTGCTGAGGGCGACAGAATGAAGGAGACCCAGAACATCAACAAGAGTTTGAGCTGCCTTGGTGACGTGATTGGAGCTTTGGGTCAAGGCAAGGATGGCGGTCACATTCCCTACCGAAACTCCAAGGTAAGACGCTGCTTCATAATGCTTGAGCATAGAGCTGACTTGTATAGTTGACATATTTGCTCCAATATTCGCTGGGTGGGAACTCAAAGACCCTTATGTTCGTGATGGCTAGTCCATTGGAAGCTCATCTCGGCGAGACCCTGACGAGTTTGAAGTTCGCTACAAAGGTAAGCCTCCTCTAATCGACGACCATCGGTCAAATTTACTTACTTTCTTTAGGTTCACAATACCCACATCGGCACCGCGAAAAAGTCAACAAAAGTTCGGGATCGAGATTAGTGAACTTGTGGTTTGGATATGGCACTGCATGGCGGAGTGACAGCATTTGTTTGATTTATCATTTCACAGGCGTCTCTTGGATGAATGGACTTCGTCGGCGAAGATTTGGTGATGGTCTTTGTTTACCCACTATGAGACGCGGTAATTGACATTGTACATACCTCGGTGTTGGTGTTGGAGGGGGCGTTGCTGTCTTCTTCTATTTTCGATAACATGAATTGAACATGATTATGATACATGTGTAGTTCCTTATGTTGTGTCGCCGGACGGTATTTGCTGGATATCTGAAGCTGGGTTGAGGGTTTCATATGTTGTGTTTCGTTTTATTCTTGATTCGACGACGGAATTTTCGGCGCCATTTGCAAGTGCATCGTTGAACGTGGAGCACAAGACCTTGTAATGTCTCACTTCTTGTGGGAGATTGTGATAATATCGACTGGATATATGAAAGTTTCCTAGTGATTCTCTCATAGTGAGACAATCAACCAATTTGGTACCCTGATCAGCTTCTTTCGTCGATTTCCCTGGCGAATCTCCTGCTCCGAGTGAGACATTCTCTGGCGTTTTAATCGAATTCTGAGAATTGCATAACTTGGATATACGATTTCTAATGGTTGGATCGTATCGCGTTATTTGAAAACCCAGGGGCTGAGGTGTAAGAATACCCTGATCGAAGTCCGACCCGGGTCAATAACGCCGAGTCTGACTTATTAATTTGGGTAGGATTAAGAGTTATTTGAAAATATTTCGATAAGCACGGTTTGGCCCAGATTTATAACACTGGAATTTTCTAATTGGGAATCGTCGATTCGTGTTTTATGATCTCGAGTATTCGAATTATACCGGCCGTCCTCGGGCATCCCTGGTGAGATGGCCGAATCTCGCGGAGCGTTTTCGAGATCTCTGTTGTGATTGACTTGAAATAACATTGATTGCCTCGCAGGGTCATTGTGCGAGATTCACTGTTCTTCATTCTCATTCTCTTTCCTCTTTTCCTTCCTATTCGTAACTTCCCACTTCAGGCTCGACGGTGTATTACTAAGTGGGATTCGAGGGCTTCCGATGATACTCGATATCATGACGGCGGTGGAGTAGGAATCGGGTAAAATCGGTTCGAGATAAGAAATGTGGTTCTTGATATCATAGGTAAGGGCGGTGGAACATGAAGCGGGTAAGAATGGTTCAAGATAAGAAAATTTATTCGTATCATAGACATCGCGGATATGGAATAGATGTGGATGAAAATGAGTCGAAAGAAAATGTCTGAGGGTGGGATGACAGGTGCCATATTTATAGTCCACACCATGTACTCTGTTTGTGCCATTTTGGCGTGAAGGCGGGACACCATTCTCTGATCTCTGATTTCATTTCGCTCTTTCTCCGAGGTCGAAGCAGGTGTATGACGGGTGCAAAGAAGTTTTCTCAAAAATAGATATCACAACCAAAATATGATTTATTTAGAGCTGAATTTACGGTGAGACTAGTTGAGGGGCGGCCAGTTACCCCATGAATATCGAGAACGTATCTGGGGAAAAGGGAAGTTTCTAGAACTTCTGCTCATTTTCTGGGTCAACTAAGTCAACTTAACACGTCATAATAATTTAGACGACATCTGTCATTTCATGGGCCCGTGGGACGACGGTACGGGCCGTTTCGCCGAGGACCCTGAATGCGGGGGGTAGTTTTCAGTCTAAGACGACGGTTGTGTTTAGTGAAAGCAGGTTAGGGCAGGTTCAGGGTTGAATGAATATCGAGAATTGCTTTTGGAAATCAAGTGAGCGTTTAGTGGTTGAATTGTTTTCGTAGTGAAAAAGAAAGCGGCAAAGAGGGTAGCACATGAAAATCGTCCTAAATGGCGATTGGAGGAGAAGGCGTTTGCAGACTTCAAAAAGGAAAATTTATTTAAATTTTCCGTTCATACATTTGAAAGATAATCGATGGAAATAAGTAGTCTGGAAGGAAGAGGTAGATTGGTCGCCTGCAACTGAATGGTAACTTCTCCTTAGGAAGCGACGACGAGGCAAAGAAAAGAACGGGTTGGAATTAATAGAAAGGCAAGAGACACCTACAGTCAATTCTTGCAGTTGTGTATTGAATGCGGTGCGCGTATCACCTCTCGTGATCAAGTGACCAATGTGCTGCCGTAGTTGACTGCATCGCCTTGCGAAGACACTGCTCGAACGCACGAAGCCCAACAGAAAATCCGGAACAGAAAACTTCAGTTGAAAATGTGCGACTCGGATCAAAAGTGCTTGCGAGAAAAAAACCATTAATTCAAGAATGCGATTTGGGTTGGCTCGACCAAATGGTGTTTGGACGCAACAAATGGGAACGAGCTGTGTGCACCAAGTGATGCACGAGAAGAACAAGAATTTGAATGCCGAGATCAGGTACTCATGCGTTGTGCCTTCCACCAATTACGGTTGGAATGCAACTGAACGATTGCTGCAGCGATGCCTCAAAGTTCCTTCCGTGCTTGAGGGCTATCTGGCTCCGGGGGCACGGTTGTAGCTGCCCGATCATGCATGCTAAATTCGAGTAATGTACTGGCAAGGACGTTGCACCCTAAGCAGCAAACTTGCGGTTCAGGGGAGAAGTCAAAAATTTCAGCGGTCATAGACTGACATGAAACCAGAAGTAAAAATCCGCATGCTCGGGGGCCAAGTAGGAAGGACTTTTCGTGATGCCTGACAAGTGTCCCAGGAGAAACATTTGGAAGACTTCTTCCTAAGATCATCATGTCTTAAACGCAATGGCCTAAAGGAGCTTCTCAAGTCAGAAATTCACGCACATACCCCTCTTCCGAGTCATTAATACGCCGAGGACTTGGAGATCCTGAGTTTCTTGCCGTTTCCCCGCCCCCACCAGGAACAGTCTTAAAACGCCTACTAAGACGTTACCACCCGAGTCCAAGCCCTGATCTTCCTGGAATGCATCTTTGACTGCATAAAGACGGCCCGGGAGCAGCGGCACAGCGGTCTACGAGGATCCTACGGCTTGTGAGGGTTGATCATATCTCCACTCGACGTGCTGAGCCACACTGGTCGTCGCCCACTCGGCGGCTCGGCGCATGGAAGGTCGGCACAGCCGCCACGCACGGGCTGTGATGTGCTCTCGTGTTCGTACGGAGTGCAGGGTTTGACGATCTGACAGCAACGTCATGCAGAAAGGGTCCTAAGGGCATAGATGTACGTCAGGGATCAAAAAACCTTATCTGCATGTTCGCAGTGAGTTTGCAGGTGTCTTGGTGAAAGGGAGGAGGTACTCCATAACTTGGTTTTGCTTTTGCACCTGCTCCCTCGCCACCCCTTACTCGCTTCGGTACAGGAACATCCAAGGCACATTTATAATACTAGCGCCACAAAACTCTGGCCAAGCACGACAGAATATTTTAATAATTATTAATTGCCATGCACTAATCTACGGACTGCTGTCCGGAATTCGAAGTCTTCTCCAAGTGCAATAAGCAAATAATTGCCATTTCGTGGGAGTCCGGCACGGCACATAGCGCCACAAGTGGATACGGCTGGGACGGATTCGAAAGACTATTGACACACTAACCCCGTACAACGTCAGAAACCCATTTTTGACAGATCCTCTAACGGAGAATTCTTCCAACGTCGTAGGACGATACGAAAGGATCTTCTATCCGCTAGTATATTAGCCCTAGTCGAATTTCAAGGGGATTTTCTACTAGTACAGTAACAACTGTGTTACAGGGCTCGACTGCCGGAAGGATCGACGATCACGACAAGGGTTTGACATGAGGGATATTGAGTATCCGCTGTCGGAAGTACCTAAGAATTAATCCTCGCGAATGCTCATGTATTCGGTCGACATGGCAGAATACCGTACTTTTACTCCGAACTTCTCTTCTAAATCACCACTTCGATATTTTCACACCAAGTAACCGAAAATTGCCGCCACGTTTTCCGCAGGTATTACATATCATTGTGCCTGGTGCGAAAAAGGTGGGGAACTGCCTCGGCTTCGTCCTCTTAGCCAGAGCCGGACGCTTCCTTAGCATGATGTCAAAAGAGCAACTAGACTCAATTGCCGGCCGTCAATCTCTGTCCCAGCACACTTTGCCTTCCTTAGCAGGCCCACGGGCTCTGTTTCGCTGTTCTTGACACGTCCATAGCATCCCTGTCAGTTCTGTCAAGTTTGGCCAAGAGTACACATCATGGCGAACGAACCAAATTAAAGGGGAAACTAAATCAGGAAGTGGGGGCTGGAAAAAGGTGTAAAGGACGGTAGTAAGTCGAATTCTATGGGGAAGAAATCATTTGGTTTAGGATTGGAAGTTTCTTCAGAGCCTGATCGTCCTTTCAGAGTGTGTGCAACAGACCCAGATCAATGTCTCCTGAATAATCCATGTGCTATTTAGTTTAGAGTTTGAGCCGTCCTTGTGAAGCCACACAGTTTGCATATTGCTGCGTAGGTCAAAATTACCTAGGTATACTTGGCAGTGGCGTCGGCATTGCTTGGGCTGAGAGAACCCTACACATTCCTGCCCCCGTTTCCGCGGGCCCTGCAATCTAGACCGGGGGAGAAACACAATGTAAGAGACTTATCGTTGATTTTGACACTGAACTTTTCTCAATTGACGCTGTACGATGCATTTATTGGTATCATCTATAGGCTTCTGCCCTCAAGCCTCCCAAATTTCAAAATCCCTTCGTGAATGGTCCTCCCTCAACTCAGGCGTGAATTCACTGACCCCCTATGCAAATGCGTAATTCATCGAAAGTCATGTCTTCCTTTGCACTTTTCCGGCTAATGAGCCTGTCATTATCCACTGATAACACGTAGGTAAGTGGGCCGATTTTTTGGGACTCGGTTCCCGCTCTGGGTTCCTCCTATCCATCATCTGTTCTGGACGTGTCTATGATGACGCTGTTGAAAGGCGTTTAGCAACCTGAATGCTCATTTTTCTCATACACTTCCCCTCTTTGGAATTGCATGTCGTGATCGAGCACCATCATATATCTCATCATAACCACTCCCTTCGCCGTCGCTGTGCTTGTCTTCTCCATAATCACTCGCGTTCTCTCCGGCACTATTTCCGCTTCCGTCCCTGGCTGCCCTTGCATCGGACTCTGCTCGTGCATTATTAATCATGCTTGGAAGTTGCCGTCTCCTCGCATTGATAAACCAATTTGAGATTTGATCTAATTTATGCAATCAGTAAAACTGCACTTAATGGTGGATGTAACTTATTGTTGAATTGACATACTTATTTGCAAGCCTGTCTGCCTCATCAAGTCCTGTTTCTCGTCCTCTGTAGGGTACGGGTGCTGCAAGTGAGACACGAACCAGTTTCGAAGCTTGTCGGTAGTCTCTTTTGGTAGATTGCCTCTCCTTTTTCTTTGCTTGGTGTCATGTCCCGAATCGCTCATGCCGTAGGGAAAACTGCTTCCGGGGTAGAATGCGTGGTGACTGTTAGAGAAAGGGGTCCTGTCGTGAGAAATTGAATTGCCCGAAGGACCAGAGTATGATTGAAGTCTCGGCTGCTGGTAGCCATACGAGAATCCCGGCTGGTGATATGACATTGGGGGATCGAACGCAGAAGTCAGCATCTGGGGGTAAGTCCTGGCTCCTGAACGAGAGGAATCGAGAGCGTATTCATTATTACGGCCATGAGAAACCTGGGACGGGGGAGGATCTAAAGTCCGTAGACTGGGAAGAGTTGGCCTGTAGTCCAACCTGCTGATAGAGGGAGTTTCAAATGTGTTGCTTGTATCGAAAGGCGGAGACCTGATCCCTGAATATTCCCGTGGAGGCAGGTACGGGCTGCTTCGACCGGAAGATGCCCAAGAATCCGACGGTACAGCATTTGCATGAGGTACTGAGGACGTAGGAGAAATCGTTGCACTTTGGGATCGGTGGGTTGGCCCATCGGGACTTCTGTAGCGTTTGCTCACTGGAGGACCCCAGTCCAGACCCTGCTCCTCCTCTGATGAAAGCCTTCGACGTTTACAAGACGGGGATGGAGGATAATCGGGGGTGCTTGATGCCCCCGACCCAGCTGTAGGAGAATAAGATGTGCTGCCACTCCTATATTTCGGGACTGCGATTTTATCGATTTCGGGAACAGCCTGCTAAATGTCAGCGTATTACTCTATGCAGTGAAAATAGACCGAACCTGTCGAATAGATGGCAATTTGACTCGTTCAGGGACGGGTCGAAAGGGTATAGCTGCCTGCGTACTTGGGGGACTTGTACCCGTGGAACGAAAGTTTCCCGGTGTAGGGTGCCGCGATGGAGATACTTCCATTACTATATGTGTCTTTGATCCGGACGAACTCCAGCTCGGGCCTGATTTTCCCCAATTAGCAAAGAGATAGATGAATATGTATAGATATATAGGCATTTGACCCAAACTATCGGACCCCAGTAGCATATTGTAATTAAAATTATGCTCGAAGATTCTGGCATTTGACAGAGCGTAGGGTAGATACATAGTGCCTGAGACTCAGCATAGGTGAGGAGCAGAGTCAAGCACAGAAGCAAGGAACGTTAATCGAATAGCTCCCACTTACTCTGGCAGAATCCGATTCCTCCAATTTTCGGGTATAGATCCGTCGACAAAGACGGAGAAACGGTTTGGGTGGCCAGCGTTGCGATGTCCGAGGATACGGAGGGTTTAAAGTTGTTGTGTTCTAAGACGACAACTCGTCCAGGTGTTGTTGACGATCCTCCTGTCTTCAAATATAATACAGACAGACAGAAAAATATAATGCTGACAGGCAGAAAGCAGGTTCTGCATAAGGTTTTCTTGGATCTCAGCCGTCGATCATTTGTTCTGGCCGTCGAGATCCACGGACTGTGAGTATCGACATGTGTGTGGATCATGCCCAATACTATCGGGGGTTTGAAGTTGTTTGATGAGGTCCTTGTTTAATAGAAGAGATTGCAGGTGCCCTGTGTGCGAAGGTTTGCACTGGAAAAATAACCATTCACCAAGCCGTTGCCTCAGATGCCGGTGATGGGTATTTGCCAGTAGTGAGCTACAAGGAAATAAAGATAGATATTAGAAGCACCCAAGGTTTAGCTCAAACGAAAATTGAATTGGCGTGGTGTAATAGTGCCGCCAGTTGTTGAGGCTGGAGGGGGATTGCTTGATCCTGAGAAATAGCGTCAAATGATTTGAGTTATCTCGACCTGTCAACGGAGGCTCGAGATTATTAAGGTTCCAAAAAAATGACGAAACAGACTTCGGGATGTCCTCAGGTGCTAGAAAAACTTGGGACCAGCCAAGATTGTAATGGACCTAGTAGGTAATCAGGGGGGGGATGGAAAAGAGCTTGATATAAAGTGGTTTAGGGCCCATGGAGTCAAATTCGCGCTTGACGTGGAAGACGGCGCCACTATCGAGTAATTTTGCGCGCCTGCGCGGTCATGGTTCCGCTACCCGGGGGCCCATGAAGACATTCCTCTAGGCAAGGATATACCTACAAGCGTAGCTTAAAATTCCCCGATGGAAACCTTCGATGCCGAACAGGGGCGTGTTTGGAGCTGCAACCTACCGAGCGGATAGTGCGGACCAGGTTCAGTGGGAGTCTCGCGATTCGATCCGCAAGTAGTGACTCTATCGCGGAATCCCGGACGTGCATCTGATGGGCGTTCTCAATTCTGGCATTCTTGGCTGAATATCAATGATGGTGGTTGGCTAAGCCTCTGGGGAAAGACAAACAGGGTGGGGGATAGACCTGGACGGTGCGTTGTCATGGTCCGACGAGCATACTGGACCATGCCCAATGCCGGCTTTGCATTCAGCCTGCCACTCTTGGAATGTGCAGGCTCTTGCGTTGTGGAGATTTTTGGTCATAATTTTAACACTTTCTTGCTCTAACAACGAGTATCTTTCATGCGTAGAGTATATCTCGACCGCTTCAATCTCCAACGTGAAAAAGATTATACTCGTGTACAGCCAGAATTGAGTGATACTCGACTTTTTTCTGACTTTACTGGTACCAAAGGATGGCAATGCAGCAAAAGTCAATTCTTCAATAAATTATGATAGCAAAAGTATTTATAAAACGGTTTCGTATGTATGCAGCTTTCAGAGCCTCATTCTCCGTGTTGTTGTCCTTGAGCAAGGCAAGGGCAATTGTGTGTCTTGGTGCGTAAGAACCTTTGGTCATAATTCCAACGCACCCTTGCCATATGTTGAACCCGGAATCACAAAATTTGGGATTGCATGGATCGTAACAGACAAACTTTTAACCATAAGAAGATCATAAGCTTCGCTCGAGCCTCGTGTTCATGACTGCTCCAAATCGGGGAGTATGTTTCCGTAGCTTCACGTTACACTCCAAAAGAATTACAATTCTTTTCACAAGGCGTTTTATATTCACTGTAATTATGGACTGGGAATAGCCACATTTCTGCTGCTGGTTCCTTAGCATTTTTTTCGCATAAATTAGAGTGATGGACTTCGGTCAACAGGAAATAAAGGACGCATGAATGATCTCGGCCATTAGATCTTCAATATTCATCCTTCTTTCAGTTTAGGTTATGGTTTGCAGGCCTCCCAAGTCACCATATCCCTAATGAGGCTGTGGGATGGATCTAGTGGACCGTTGAGGAAGATTTGACAAGGTTCTTGGCCAAACCTCGTCAGCGGACACAGGTTGATCGCCGCTTGGATCCTGGCTGATTGCCCAAAGTCTGCCGTTGTCAAGGTAGTTCTAGTGCTGTGAAGCTGTCAGACCATTGCAGGGGATGCTGGCTGGGGGCGGTTCGGAAGTTGAGCAGCGGGCTGTGCGTACTGTACCGCGGCTGCTAGGACCAGGGCCAATGGCTGTCGTTGAGCTGAGAGACACACCAAAATTTCTCACGCGGTCTTGTCTATCTAAGTTTCCATCGTTTATTAGTTCTAGCAGCTGCCATAGAAAGTCTTGAACATCCGTGACAAAAATGATATGCCTCCCAAACTCACCAACTTTCCAAAAAGCAGTACGCCGGACCTAGACTTTGAATTGCGAGATCCTAGTCCATGATCACGCGGGTGATGCCCTGACTAGCGGGCTTGAGCAACAGATCTGTTCAAGGGGGCCATGTCAATGCGAAATCGAGGCCAAATAACTCAGACTAAAATTGATAGTGATCTGCACGGGAGACATTTACGCCAATTGCAATCTTCCGTTGATGACCAAAATTTCCGAAACTGCACAAGTTTAGCTGCATGTATCTTGGCCGTTAAGCGTTTCTTATGAGAACCATGCCACCAGGAGTCAAAGAAATAAAATGCATACTCTGGTTTGGTAGGGACGCTGGCCAATCAAGAATGACTTTAGGGTTCCACTCCCCAACGAGTCAATTTTGACAGCATTTATACTGCCAGGAATCACATTATCAACTGGGATGCGCTGGACGCCAAATCTTGACCTCTTCAAAACTTTCTTTCAAAACTAAGCTTTGCAAATCCTCAGCTCGTTGTACAATAATGGAACCTAGACGTGCCCTATGATTTTGGTGAAGCTTACCATTCGCACCTTCGCACGCCGTAGATAAGCTTCGCATGACTCGAGTACAGTATTGAAGACACACTGGCACTGCAGAGGATTTTGCAGGAAGGATCCATAGAAAGTGAGGGTAGGTGCAGGCAGTTGAAGGCATAGGCGTAACCGCGATACCGGTACTAGGACTTCGGATTGCTCTCAGGGTCCACAACATTACTGGATAACATTTTTGGTACTACTGATGTTGATCATGTATTCGCCATGAAGGCCGAGGTCCCCGAATGTTGAATGTTCCTGCAGATATCCGTTCCACGTTACATAGTAACCATGGCGGCGGTTTGGGCCCCTCAGTAGTCGTGGGGGCTCGGGTTGGCGGAGAATAAAGGCAATAATCAGATGAAGTTCCGTTTCCATGCGCCGTTGGCTCTAGATCGTGACCCACTTGCCACAGTACTCGACTGTTGTGTCTGGTGAAGGAGCCCTCGAGCATCTTGATGTTTTGGATCACAGCCTAAGCCACAATGAGGGGGGTGCCCCTGAAACAACATTAATTTAGCAGACGAAACCCTTCAGCCCCGACATGTTTCTGCTGTGCTGGATCGAAATAAATGTTAGAGCTGACGATTCAAGTCCCAGCAGCGATTGGACGGAGAATTTTCCGGGAAAGGGCATGGGTCTGGGACGTTGTCTGGTGCAGTGGTACATGAACAGTGGTGTGCACAGTCTGGGGATCCATGATGCACCTTGTAATGCATTATTGCTTCTTGCAGCTGGGTACCTGACGTGCAATATGGGGAAGAGATCTTTGGCTGTCGTTGTGAGCAGGCGACATGGGTGATGAGATTGACGAGAGTAGCACCCTGGCTGTAGACCCTGCCAAAACCTCACCCTGTAACCTGTCAACTGCCAGACGCAGCGCAGACAGGCTGTGGGTCCCCACTGGACCTGTCAATCGAGATCCTTCCTGCTCCCCCAGTCAATATGTGCATCCCCGTACTGCCGTATTGCCAACCCAGCAGATAGAGACAGGGAATTCTTTCGCAAGATTTTCTACATGAGGAATTCCATGCCTCTTGCCGAACAGGGTAGCCAGCCAAGGCTGGATGCGCCCGTGACTCGGTGACACAAAAGCCTCAGTAGACACAAGCACGTTACTGATGCCTGGTGGCAGTGGTGGACGCAAGAGGACGTTCGGTATCGCAAAAGATGTCTTCAACGTCCACCTCGCCAAGCGGAAGCTTGACAATACCCCAGTTTAATAGCCGTAAGACTCCCGTTGTCATAATCGACAGTGATGTTTTTGCAGGTTTGTGAGAACGCCATGGAGTTGGAATATCGCCAATCTCCCTGCCAGACGGCTCGTGGCAGACGCCAGGATGTCGAGTGTCAAGTACGGGGTCGCTTCAGGGAGTGGTGCTGATTCGGGATCAACAGAAGTTAGTGATTGTACAACGTATCAGGAGCATTAGAGCGGCTTCATACTTTGCTCTGCAGCACATGTGCTATACCTGTATTCGCGATCGAGACAAAAGCCCTCTCAAAAAAGTGCCAGTCACCATGACTGCAACCTTCCGTTCTCATCCACCTTATCGGGCTCTGTTCGCGAATTGTCAAGTTTGATCCAATCCAGGGGTTGAGAGCGGGACGGGCAGTGGCAGTGCCGAGGCGGTAGCCCCCACAAAGATTCCAACTGGTACCTAATGATGCATCCAGGAAGACAAAGAGCAAGTGTCAAATGTCTAGGGTATTGTGGCCCTTACTGTAAATTATCAGCAATTCAGCACCTTACCCACGCAAACTGTATGAAATAAATCTTATAGAGGGGCGCTGATCGGTAATCCTTGTCGGTGATCCCGGAGCGCCACACCGAACACAAGATATCGCAGATTCCCCATATCTGAAATTATACGTGACATTTCAATGCGGTACCAACAATCGTTGGTGCAGCATGCAACACATGCAAAAGACTCGTGGGAAGCCGCATCAAAACCCAGAGAAGCTGGTTCCCGACATTGGGCTGTGCCATCTGCAAACGAATCGCTGGGCCTAGGATGACCCGAGATCGATAAAACAATCCCTCACCATTCTTGAATCCGGCCGGTTGCAGCATTCTGGGATTCCCGACTGCCTGTTCACCATGAAATACGTTCCGGGGACCGTATCGGTGGCATGGATTCTAAAGAAGTCACAATAGGCTTCCGAGCGTTGAGATGGATAATTTGAGGAAAGCGAAGTTTCGCGCCTGTGTATCATCTTGCTTGCTGGAACATCGTGACTGCACATTGTCATACCCCTATTTGTCATGAACAATTCGAGACCACCCCTCCGCAGATGCAGTTACTGCTGGCATCACGGGTTCGCTGGGAGTTATGACCCCACACTATCCGAAGCCTGCAATTCAAGTACTTGGGAGGAAGGCCAGGAACTGTGAAAATTTTCACTCTTGCTTTACTTCTCACTTGGATGGCCAGATAGTCTTGCGTGGAGTTTGAAGCTATGGTCTTGTGAGATTCGCGAGCACTGAACATACACTAATGGAAGCCAGCATGGTTAGTCCATCGTCGCGAGGCAAGAATAACCGCGGCCTGCAGGACGCAAAATGTGGACGGCAGGCTCTGTCTGAAATGCGAGGCTGGTGCTCGCAATTTGACGGAATTATTGACGGAGGAATTCATTCTCTGCGTAGTAGCTGTAAGCTGATTACAGGCAACATCTGGCACCGTCGCCGGGGCTGAGCTATGGCGCTTGCAAGTTCCAACACGGTTATTCTAGGAAGGTGTATATGCCTGCCCCGCATGACTCTAATATGGGAGATGCCGAAAACTCAACTTCTAAGAACGCCTCAATCTTCCAACCAGGGGGAAATTGGCAGTGGGTCGTTTCGTGGTCCCCGCTCGTAATTGCGTCGTTCAAAAGTATGCTTGAATTGTTTGTGCCAATTCCATCATTTCCATGGCGGTCGTCCAATTCTTCGGGGTAAATAACTTGCACACTGCTCGGTGACACTTCTCAACCACTGAGTAACCTAGTAACACTCTGAATACTATATCTCGGATTTACGTGTAAGAAAAGCCTCAGACGTAAGAGAGAAGGTCAGAGGAGGAAATAATCAATACAAGCCTCGCTGTCACTCCTTCAAAAAGCTTCCGCGGGCACTTCTTGTGTTCGTCTCAAACTAGCAATTAGTATACTTTTTTCTCATCTAGCGCTATTAAATTCCCATCGACAGCAAATTCAGTTCTGAAAACAGGAGATTGTTATTTGCAGAATGAAGAGCAATTGTTGTGCTCGAAACTTGATGCCAGCTTAATAAGGAAATTATTTGAAGTCGGAGTAGTCATGGGGTGTGGCTGAAGCCTGCAATAGAAAAGCGTTCTCTGAAGTTCAGAGAGCCTCTAAACCACTCGTTCCCCGCGCTACACTGCTAGCTTCAACTTGACACCCAGAGTTCCTAGGCTCGCGGTGGACAAAAAAACAGCGGCACTGATTTTGAATGTCCCAGGCGGCGTGGAATATTCAAAACCTGCAATATTTAGTGCCGCTTTTTTTGTCCACCGCGAGCTAGGGTACGCGTGCCCGGAGCAGCCTTCCGAAAGAGTATCATACTACTGTATTTGACATCGGGGGTACTGCCCCTGGAGGAGACATGACCGAGGCAGGCGGATGCCAGGCACTAGTACCAGTGAAAACCAGGCGACGAAGTAAAGCAAGTACTTCTGCTGGTCGTCACACCGTCACACGCAGGTGTTACCAAATAGCTCCATGCTCACGATACCAAGCGCCGAACTCGAACAAAGCTACAACATCGTCCATCATAGGTGGTGGTTCAGGGCAATGGGAAATGTCATTGGGTGGCTGAAATCATAAATGGGAAGGCCTATCGTCAAAACTCACAACTGCCGACACGGGAAATTCCCAACCGGCTGCATCACCTCTTCACCTCCCCACGATCCTAAATTCCAGTAATGCGGGCAGAAGCTCGACCCAAAATTCTGCACCGGACGTCCATGTCAGCAGGAACGTCGACCGGCACTCAAGTGACTATCGGCAGGTTCCATTATCAAACCTCTCAGGAATCAAGGAGATCTCCGTTTTCCCCACCTGGCTGTCACGTAATTGATGAGAAAAAGCCTCAACCTGGAGAAAAAAACATGTGGAAGAATCCGGACGCCGCAAACAGATCCACGTTCAGAAATATCCATCACCAGGCATCTTCTTCAAATATCGTAAGGCTGGTCATGAAAGAGGGGCGAATGATCATTGGAATTTAACAAACTGCTGTATTCTGGGGAAGGAAGTGCCGAACAAAGATCTCCATGCCAAGTATCTCCAACACTTTAGTTCTTCTGCTGTTCCTTCGATCCAGAAACACAAAGATCCCCTCCAGCGAGAAATTCTTGCACTTGACATTCCCTTCACGACCTGTGATCTAGTTCCCAAATACTGTCTCATTCGTGGTGTTGATCAAGCCATAGCTCAAAACGTACCCATTTTTCCAGCTATCGGCGGCCGGTAGAACGGTTGGTGCCTGGATATCTGATCTGCGCTCTCTGATCTCAGTAGTATTGAGACCAAACAACCTGTCTCTGTTCTTCACAAAATCAGGTGTTATTTGTCCATCACCAGTGTAGCCCATCACCAGTTCTGGAATGCCAACTGGTACATCCTTGTCCTTCGCATCATAGCGCCATGTGTGAACTGTCTTTCCATAAGTGCCGACAAGTACTTCCATGATGGGATTATCGAAGGGAGCAGGCATGTTAGGTTCAACCAAGAACCCCGAGGTGACCTCGTAAGCATGAGAATGCCAAAGCTGACGCTCCTCCATTTCGAGTGTTTCGAACAGAGTCGGCGAGATAATATACTCTATTCCAGCAAGGTGAGTCGGTGTCGTATCGGTTGTGTATACAACGCACTGAAGGAAATCGTCGCTCAGGATGGCACAGTAGTGATTGGCGCTGATTTCAGCTGAGCTGTTGCCGGAGAGGAAGTGAAAGCCATTGAGGAAGAGCACAGCGCCTTCTGAGCCAAGATGGCCAAAAGGAAGAACGGCTTTGACCAAAGGCACCATCAGAATGGCGGAAAGGGCGTGGGAGAGTGCAAACATAGTCAAAGCTGTATATTGCGGGTTCGATTTGGTTTTCTGAACACTGTTGCAGAAGCGAATTTGTCGATGATTGTCAAAGGGAACATGCATTCCTTATACAATATTTATAGCTGCTCCTCCGCCTGTGGCATCGATCTCAGATTACCCTCCTCTGTATTCCTCGTCATCTCGCCGTACAATTTTCGTTTGAAAAGACAATATAATCAATCTGCTGTCATTTTCTTCGCCGACACTTCCGCATTAGTCCGTCGTATTCGCCGCATATATACTGGAAGTATCCAATTGACATCGCCATTTCTCAACATGCCTGTCTAAGTTGAGAAGGTTTTCTTGTCTGCGAATTTCGCGAACATGAGGCTCACACCACTTTTCTCCGAGGGAAAGAGAACTTGCTCGTAACTCTCGCCAACCCCTGAAGGTCGCCGACCTCAGAATCTCGAACGGCGATGAATTGGACTTGTACGCCAAAAATCCTGGAGAAGGCCTCCTTAAGATCGGGGACTAAATTAGAGCGATTTGTATGACTCTACCGTCGTTGATATTGTTCCTGTCTGTGTTCCGATGAGTCCCGGTTTTTGGAATCCTTGCCTCGGGTGTTTTAGGAGTACCGATGCGCTGATTGGACCATGGTCTTCCTTCACTGGTAACCGGATCTAGAATCGCATAATATAATATCTCGTCCCATGTCCCAAACTGATCGTTGCAGGATCCGAAGTCATCCGTCCTATCTGAGGTTGGCCATTGGCTGGAGAGAGATAACATGTCAAAATTCGAGGGTTGGTTCCACATTTCATTCGAAAATTTTCTTTCCACTCTCCCCAAATTGCCTTTTATGATCGCCAGAACTTAACATTCAAGTCCTAAGAACCGAGTATAAGAAATCGGCCAAGTTTCTAGGCCTAAAAGACACGGCAGATTGTTCAGTTCACCATGCAGTATATCCTTCCTGTCGATTGAAATATTCAAGTCGGTGGTGATCTTCTTTGAGCGTTCGGGAGGTTGATCATCGCTACCGGTCTTCTAGCATCGAGGAAATTGTAATCCGTATAGCTGGTATAGTTTGATGGGCATGAGGATGCCTGTTTTGAGCAACCAACTTAATCTGGGATGTTTCCTCTACAGAGGCGAATTCCAACACTTTCAAGCTCGTAAGGATTCGGCAAGGAATTTCCGAGCATGGCAGAATGATAACAAGGCTCTGCAGTCGCAGAATGTCCCACTTCAGAGAAACATCATTGAAGGGTTCGGATAATCTGGGATGCGGACGCGAACGCCTACGCCTCATTGTCTCTGGACAGGCTAAGATATCGTAGGCCTTGAAGAATCTCTTACGACCAATACGCAACCCCGGGATCTAATCGGTGCTGCGCATTCTAATGTCTCCAGATTGACCCGCCGTTGGGATCTTTCCGTATTCAATTGAGGGCTGGGAGGCCTGGCCTCACGTGTGATCTTCCAGGCGAGCGCAATGTGACAACTGCTCTGCCAAAGCTTGAAGATGGCTTCACTACGACAGGATACGTGCGAGTCAACCCATCTGGTACGAAGTTCCTAAGTGCAGTGACAGTGACCCGATTTGACCCACAGTCAAAGAGTCGAAATCTAAGCTTGATCCTCCGATAGCTGATTTGTGTGACGATGTGTGTTCATGTTTTGCGAATTCAAGTGTAGAGCAGCTGATGATCTAGCAGAATACTTATAGAGCTACTAGGCTGGTCAGTAAACTTACAGAAGTAAACGGTTGTCACGAAAACAAACCTCGTCAATGGTGATGCTGGTACTGTATTTCGGCCCGGGAATTTATCATTGGAGGTCGAGCATCTGGCGCGTCGTCTGTGGCATCCAAAGCACCTGGCAACATCAATTCTGACATCGTTAGGCATGACACCATGATAAACTTTCTGCAATGCTCGGGCGTTAACCCATCGTGCTCTTTTTTTCCTTGGACGCCTTGGGGAAAATGAGGAGGTTGGTTTGTGCGCTCGCTTGATGATCAGCCCCACTACCCCCCCTCCTTTTCCGCCCCGCGACTTTCAGGAGAAGGCAAGATGGTCAAGCATTCAATTCCAAAATCAATTTCCGATTTTTGTTCCCAAGCCAGCACTGCGAACATATAATTGGAATGAGGTCAAAATGCGTCAAAGATGCATAGCATACAAGTCCCTACTACACAATGTCTCAGTTCTCAGGAGATGAAGACATGATGTCGACTCAACACCCTCACTGTTATGAAAATCTTTGAGATGAAATGAGACTTCGCCGTACTAGCCGTACTTTTTGTTGAGTTGCCTGCGTAAGGCTTTCGCTAGAAGTGATCGACCCCATGGCCTTGGGTGCCGGATTTGTAGGTAAGATCTTACTTGCTGCCCCCACCCTGGTACTACTGTCAGTACCAGGAACACAATGTTAATGACGAATGTGTAACAGACGAGCCATTGTAATTGCTCCGAGTAGTGAGTGTAACTGGGACTGTTTTGGTGTTCACCTGAATATTAAGATGAATTAGTGCAAAAGCTCGCCACGGATCTGTATTCCTAGACTTGCTAGATGAACTTATGGAGCGTGTTAGGGATGAATTGAAGTTTGAAGCATTTCATTATTGTTCATGGTAGATTAGATTCATTTTAATTCGATGTGAATAAAAATCAGGCAAGCCATCCTGCTATCAATACTGCCTTGCAGGGCGCCAGGCTGCGCCTCAAATATGCATCGTGCGAGTCGACTCGATGAATCCTTCATATATTCATGTCCTCTTCCAGAAGGGTCTCCAGTTTAGAAATATATTCATGCAAAGACATTTAAATTTTCATCTCTTCCCACAATAGCCAAAGCAAAAAGAAATGCATACCGTATGGGGCCCAACCTACACCCTTGTCTCTGGCTTCCATGTGTCGGGGTAGTATATTTTATTGGGGTAGCTGTTTGTATTGCTTTCTTTCCAGTAACTCTACCATGGGCTGTTACGTAAGCACCTACCCAGATAAAAGGACCTTAGACTAGTAAAGAAAATAAACATCTTTTTCCCCTTTCTAAAACAATCCACATCATCCAGATCTATTAATGACCTTATAAATAATAATAATAAATTAATTCGATTATTCCTCAAAAATTTTCTTTGAATATCAAACCTGGAATTTTTTTAATATCAGACAATAATTAATCCCTTAATTTTCTTTACTTTTGATATGTTTTATCTCTTATATCTTTCTAACCCCACGTTTTTTTTGTTTTTATTTTCAATTACCGATAACTGAAAATTATTTATTTAAGATATCGACCAATAAAAACAATGTTCGATATCTAGCTATGTAAATAATAATCAAAAAAACAATAAACAATTCGAATCAAATTAAGAAACCATTTGTATAAAAAACCGCTCTGAAATTAATTTATAATTTGCCAAAAATAAGAAACAAAAAAAAAATATAAATTTTTTATATATTAAATTCTCTATTTTATATAAATCTATTATTACCGGTTAGTATCATAGGAAATATGTTTCGGAAATAAATAATGCCCAAAAATTTAATAAAAGATATTATTAAGTAAAATAAAACAAATAACGAAATTATATTAATAAGAGGTGTTATTAAGAAAATATTAAAAATAAGTAACGGCATTTAACCTATTTTAATAAAAAATGTTATTAAAGAAATTAATCATGCGATCCCAATAGTATCAAATAATATATTTTCAATTTTTATTGTTTTTTATTATTTATTTTTTAATAGATAGGATTTTGCGTTTTTTATCCATTATTCTAATTTATTATATTTTTCGTCGGCGATCATTAAAAATATTTCCATTCTATTTATTAAACAAATATAATTATTTTTTATATTTAATTTTATATTATCGAACTTATTCCTTTCATCCAATATTACCTAATTCAATATAAAAAATAATATAAAAAATTCGGGTATAAACACTCACCGATAATAATCTTATTATAACTTCCGAGTTTTTAAGAAGAATTATTTGAAAAAAAAATACAAACAATATATTATTTTTTTGGAAAAATTGTTTCAAACAACAACTGAGGATAGAATCGAAATCCCGGAAACAAACCCATTTCTTAATAATAAAGATTAAAATAAAATTTTTATATATCAAGAATTACTCGATAAGAAGATATTTGAGGAATATAAGTGTATAATGGAGTATAATATTAACACAATAACGGAAAAAGATTTAGACAAAAAAGATTTCGAGGAATTCGTTAGCTACTAAAAACAAAAGTCGACAAAGAAAAAAGTTGAGCATATTGTTTTTTTAGTATACAATAAAAAAAATTAATCAACGTCAACAGAAAAAGAACACTCCTAAGGTTTTATTATATTATAAAAAGATAAACAATCCCAATAGCAGGAGGAGGTAGTAGTCTCCAAATCATATATCTAATTAGCCAACAATTTTTTCTATAATGAAAATCATTCATATCGAGATTTTTTAGAACAAAATATAAAATTTCTTTTTCGATCACAAAACTATTATTAGTAGTAATAATCTTATATTTAATATAATTAAAATTGTTTTTAGTTTCGTAGAATTAATATCAACAAATTATATTGCTAATTCGGTTTAGTTCTAATGCCTGCTATTAGAAAGGAACCAAACAAATAGGCCCAAAATAATAAATAGATTTTCCAAATAGAAAAAAAGAAAAATATTTTTTAATAACCAAGTCTAAATCTAAATTATAGAAATTATCCTAATAATCGAGAATATTTAATTTCAAAAATAGAAATTGAAAATAAATATCAATAATAATTTATTCTAAAACAAGAATTTTTCGACCCAAAATTTAATTTTTATAATTCGACGAATAAGAATAAAAATTGTATATTATTAATAATAAATAAGATATTATATTCTATTCTAAAAATATCTTTAAAATCAACGAATATTATAATATATAACCCAAAAAAAATTCCAATTTTTATATTTATTAAATAAATCTATACCTATTATTGCGATTTTGGCGACCAGATAGTTTTATTTATATTACCATTTTACTTGCGCAAGGATGTTATGATATGGTATTCTAGTCTACTCTCGGTTATCGCAGAGAAAATACACTGGAACCATATGGATTATGTCACAAGGCACACAATATGCGTGGTAACTTAGAATATTGAGTGCAGAGCTAGCTAAGGGTGGGAGGAGGCCTCCTTAAATACAGGACTAGCGCTACTAGGTGGAGATGAATTACATATGTAATACGAGTCACGTGGGCGCCGTAACACTACCCCCCCCTTTAGGAGACTGGTCTCCAGGCTATTTTTAAAATTTCATTAATCGTGGTTATTTTTTTATAATAAAAATGTTTCTATTGTTCGATCGAGTACAGGAATAAATACTTGAGAATAACTATAAATATCAAAATATCAATTTTTATTGGATCAGTGTGTGAAATATATATCTATCGATGGTTGAATAAAATAAAAGATTTCAAATTATTCTAATCTGTCTAGTTAATACTAAAACTAATATTTGGAATAAATAAAGAAATATGGCCAACTAGTTACTATATAATTTTGAAAAAGTTAATATAATTTTTAAGAAAATTAAATTACTAGAAAAACCGATTCTTAATAATCTGGTAAAAACCCTTGTAGAAAAAAAAAACCTTATTAAAATCGGGCCAAATTCCATCTTTGGCTTTATAAAAAAGACACTTGAACTGGGTCATATAAATAATAAAAGAATTTATATTTTATTTTAATTTATATAATTTATCCTCAACTTTTTTAATTTTATTAAGATTATTATAAATTTGAATCAATTGGTCGAGGATGGTATTATAATTATAAATATTATCGGTTATTTTGTTTTTCATATGTTACTATAATTGAGGCAAAACAAAAGTTTGGATATTAAATTTAAAATTCAAATAAATATAATAGAATTGGACTAGTATATTACCAATTAAAAAACCGTCGATATAAAGTTTGGTTTTAATAGTTGATAGCCAGGTGTCGAATTTTTATATTATGCTGTTGAATTTGCTGGGGTTAGGAAGCTAAATTTTTGCAATCAAAATACAAACTAGAGTAAAACTGGCGATCTATTCTTGGAGATTTTGAATAATATTTTGTAGTTGTATAGGATCCATTTTATTATAAAAGTATAAATAACTAAGATATTGCGAAATATTGATATAGATAAAAATTGTATATTAGGATCTGCAAATTGGTGATATATTTACTATATAATATAAATAGCCAAGAAATCGTAGAAATACAATAGATGACGAAATTGTATAAATATAAAATAAATCGAAGTTGATTTTTATATATAAATATTTGAAATATTTGCAAAGTAGCCAATAAGTGTTGAATTTGGAGAATTCTTGAGGTTCAGGTTTAGATAATTTTTATAATATAAATTCGGAACATATTTGCAAATATTTTTAAACTGCAGAATTAGAAACATAATTAAGATTGTCCAACTATTATAAAAATATTGTACAGTATTGTATAATCTACTAGTTCCTAAGGCAATGGTTAGGATACTCAACCAGAAGTCTAGATTAAGGATTTAATATAATGTCATAAGGTATACAATATATGTGGTAATTTAGAATATTGAGTGCAGAACTAGTTAAGGGTGGGAGGAGGCCTCCTTAAATACAGGACTAGCGCTACTAGGTGGAGGTGAATCACATGTGTAATACGAGTCACGTGGGCGCCGTGACAGATTAGACTGAATAGTTAGAATGTCAATTTTTACTAAATCGATTTTCTACAAAGGAGGAAGAAATTTTTTATATTTATTTTCTAACCAAGGAAGATAATATTCACATATATTTTATAAAAAAAATTTCTAAATTTAAGAATATAAGAATTATTACCGAAAAAAATATTGTAAAAAAGATTTGGAAAAATTTAGATCCAATTTTAATATTTTTTATTGATTTATTTCGGAACCCAAATTATTTAAATGTTTTTCAGTATTGTTTATATAATAAAAAATTTATGGCCAAAAAATTAATAAAAACAAACATATGGATATTGCAATTTTATCCAGTTGTCAAAGATATATAAAAAGATAAGAACACTCCACAATATTAGAATAACTCGTTTTGTTCTATTATCGGATTTCGATTAAAATAATCTTTTAGCAACTGGGAAAAAATCTATAATATTGTTGATATATTTGCACACAAATTTTAAAAATAAAAGTAATTATTATTAACAAAAAATGAACAATAATTTAAAATTATAATATCCATCGATAAAACTTATAAAAACAAATTTTTTACTTCCCGGCAAATTTGTTGGAATTACAAATAGTAGTATTTAGATTTTAAATACCTAAATAAAAAGTTGCAAAATCTAAAAATTTTTTTTATAATTATTAAAAATAACAACGAATTTATAAATAAGGGAAAAAATAATATTATTTTTGATAATTTATTAGAAATAGTATATTATATATACTCGATATTAAACAAAAATGATTATTAATTTGGTAGTAAGTCAAAAAACTTTTTCCATAACCGTTAATTGATGGTCATGGTTTGGTGGGTAAAATATTTACCGATATATTATTATTTTTAGCAATATCGACAGCAACAGTTTTACCTCCAAAAAATAAAATATTATTAAGATATAAGAAAACACTATTTATATCATTCTATTATCAACCATTGTTTATAACAGACAATAATAAATATTTCGACAATATTAATATATCTAATCAATATTTTTTTTTCGTTTCCAAAGATTGTATTAATATTAAATTATCAACTATAACAAACGAAATATTATTAACTGATGAAACCAAGTTTCAAATCCTGTTTGGAATTTTTTTCCTAATTACAAACCCCAAAATTAAATTCGAATATAATATATACGAAGTATTAACAGATTTTGTTTTTGAGAAATATAACTAATTAAAAACTGAATATTATATATAAACCGGGTTTATATAAACCACTTTAAATATTTGTTCTCTATTATCTTTAATAATTTTTAAAATATATCAAAATTTTTTTTTTCAATTCTTTTTAAAACTAATATCTGATAAACGGATAATAAAATTGAGAGATGTTGAAAATGGATTTTTTATTTTTTTGTTTATTGATAGGGAATTTATATTTTACAACAAAAATAAAAATCCAATTTAATTGAATAACAAAATTTATATTATTGAGAAATTACCGATATTATTTTTGTTTGGTTTAAATATTTTAGTACTTATAAGGATTTTAATTAATTTTTTTAAAAATGAAAAAAAATAGTATATTTTGAAAATAGACTATTTTTTTATACTAACAAAAATCATTATAGAAACGAAATAGAAAAATATTCGTATATTTGCAGCTAAAACAAAAATTATTTTTACCAACTTATTGATTAATATCGAAATTTTTTATAAAATTTTATAATAGTTACCGGACAATAATAAAAATTTTTTATTTATATCAAAACCTTGTTATATTTTAACCGGTATTTCTAGCGAATCTATAAATGTTTACTTCTCCACCGTCTGTTTCTTGATTAAAAAAAATCAGTACTCATTGTTTTGTAATAATCTAGGAAATATATTTTTCCAGATGAATAAAAAAGATTTTCTAAATATCCTTATGAGTTATAATATGATATACAATTATTTCGACAAATCTAGAAATTTTGATTCTATTAACAAAAAGCAATTTAAATTTTAAAAAAATTTATCGTTTATAATAAATTTTGAAGATAATAAAATAAATCTTAAGAAAACAAATATTTTAAATCATTAAGGACTTAAGATAATATAAAAAATCAGAGTCGTTCTTCGAAAACATGTTTTACTTTTCTATTTAGGATTAAACATTTTTAATGATAATTGTTTTATATTTATATTTTTCTATGACAAAACAAATATTCTTGAATTAAAAAACTCCCCTTATAATCTGAGTTATAGAAACAAATTTATAATTAACAAAATTCTGGACCTATTAATAGTAATCAGAAAAATTAAATCTGTTTTTTTTAGATAATCGGTAACAACCGCTGTTTTTGTTTTCGTGGTTTAGAAAAGAAATAAATTTTACATAATGATAAATCTAAAAAAAATAAATAAAAAACTATATCCAAATGTTTATTTTTTTTTAAGGCAAGATAATATCTTTACTATTCTAAAAAAAATTATAGTTTTATTTTCTATCGATATAATAAAATCTTTTTTTTAGTAATTAATAGCCCCGAAAAATTGTTAAAAAACAATTTTTGTCACTTTTTATCGAAAATATGAATAATTTATAATAATCATTATGAAATTAATAAATTTTCCAAGTTTTATATAATATCGAATAAAAAATCTTTTAAAAAAATATTTATAAAAATTGATAATAATATATATCAATAATATTATTATTGTTTTAATAAATGTTGAAATATATTTATAAGATTTAGATAAGATATTTTTAATATTAAAAAACTTAAGAATTATTTTGGCATTAGCAAAATATTATTAAATTTAGCCAAATATTGTAGTTTTTAATCATCGAATAAATCGTTTAGATCTTAATATTGCAGAATTTAAAATAACAGTAATTTGTAAATTATTTTATTTAATTATTTTGGTTGATTTCGAACAGGAAATTTATTTTTTCAGATATTACCGCCAATTTATTTGCAAATTTATCCAAAAATTTAAACGATTTAATAAATTAAAAATAAAATTATTGAAAAAATTTTTAAAAAAAAAAATAAAGAAATAAAAATTTATTAATAAAAAAAAAATCAAGTTTTCTAATAAATAAAAAAAAAACTAAGATATTCTAAAAAACATCTTTTGTAAAACTCCGATTTTAATATTGCCTGATTTTATTAAAAAATTTATATTATATATTAACAAAATTTTCGATAATAGATATAAAATAGTTTTTTATTAAATCAGAAAAAACGATATCGAATAACCGATTTTATTTTTTTCCTAGACTTTATCGAAATATAAAAAGAATTATTTTTTATTAAAATTAAAAATTAATAGTTTCGTATAAATAATTTCGAAATTTTTCCAATATTTTAATAATAATAAATTAATAATATATATCGATTATAAACTATTGAAAAATCTTATCGATATAATAATTTTCGATAGGAAAAATAAATGTTTTATTTGTTAAAATTTGTTTTTGAGTTGTTATAAAAATTTTATAAAAATTATTTATTAACCAAAAAAAGTGTATATTAATACTAACAATTTTTTTTAATTGTTTAAAAATATTTAATCTTAGTAATTATTAAAAAATATTAATATCAATTATATCTTTTTATTGCTACCAACCAAAAAAGTATTTATTTTTATAATTGATATTATATTAATTGATAAAAAGTTGAAAAAAGATATTATATTTGTATTAGTAATAGATAAATATTTTTATAAAATTTATTAATAATTTCTTGCCTAATTGGTAAAAAATTTAAAAAAAACAACCAATAATATTAAAATTATTTTTCTTTTTTATTGCATCAATTAAAAAATAAAACTAATATATTTATAGAATGCTGACAGAAAATATAAATATTTGTATATTTCTTAGAAATGTTTATAAATAATATTGAAATAGACTTATAATAATTATATCTATACTGGAATTAACAAAGTTTTTCAAATGTTATAATAAAATATTTATTTCCTATAAATAATTGCAGAAATTAAAAAATATATTAACCATTATTTTAATTATAATTATTCAAAATCTCCCTATTATAAATTTTATAAAAATTTAAAATCAATAATTTTAGATCTAATATCATTAAGTATTTTATATATAAATTTTGTCATTGGTTTTTTTTTAACAAATAAAAACTACAATTATATATTAGTAATAATTAATAAATTCTCTAAATATATCTAACTAATTTTTGGCTATTTTATTTAAACGGTTGAAAAATGGGCAAATCAATTTTAGTTAAAGATCTATTATTATTAGGGGTTTTTGATAATAATAATTTATAATCGAGATCCAAAATTTATCTTTATATTCTGGCGAATAATTTATAAGAAAATGAATATATATTTGACCATAACCGCAACCTATTATTTAGTAACAAACAACCAATCCAAAAGAACAAATCAATAAATTAAAATTATAATATATTATATATTATCAAACCAAAATAATAAATCCAAATAGATTTTAGTGGTATTATTAATGGAGTTTGTCTTAAATTATATTTTTTAATCAATAATGGAAAAAATTTCTATAAAATTTTTATATAATATAAAAATTTATTCTTTTTTTTCTATAATAAAAACTATCTTATTAACAAATAAATTTTGAAATAGATAATAATACATCAAATAAAAAATAATAAATTTGATTTTTATAATATAAGTAAAAATAAAATTACAATTTGATAAAAAATATAAACCAATTAATTTCAAAATTAGCCAAAATATATATTTTAAATTTGTTTGAGGAATTAAAAAAAAATATTGTTTCCCGAAATTTAATGTTTTTTTCTCTATCAAAAAATTTTTTTTTAAAATTATTAAGAAAATCAAAAAATTAATATATAAATTTCGATTGTTGCTAAGATTATCTAAAATATATAATATTATTTTAGTTATTTATTTAAAACCGGCCCCAGCGACCATTAATAAATATTCGCAATTAATTTTAAAATTTCAATCAATCGAATTTGGAAAAAATATATATTTTAAAATAAATAAAATTTTTGTAATCGAACAAAAAAACTAAAAAAAATAATTTAATATCAAATAAAAAAAATATAAAAAGATAAATTAGAAACTCAAAAAAAATTTTATCAATATAATATTTAAAATATTTTATCGGGAATATTTTTAATAATATTATTCATTAACAAAAAATCGGTATTATTTTTATTTTGACGAATAATAAATATTGGTATTCCCTTGCTAGTATATAATAAAATTTTTCTCGGTACTTTTTTAATTTTTAATACAATATATTTGTTATATATAATTGATCTATTATTTTCGATATTATAATACAAATATTTTATAAGTTAAAAATAATTTTCTTTATTATTAGAAAATTTATTTGTTTTTTTCCACTACTATTAGTAACAATTGAAAAATTATATCTATAATTTTAATAACTGCCGATCTATATTGGTTTCTTTATTTTTATAACCAAATTCTTTCGGAAAATTTATAATAAAATAATTAAATATAGGTTATTTAACGGACTAATTAAAAAAGATCTGGTAATATTAAGTAAAAAATAATAAAAATTTATTAGTTATGATAACTATAGAATCTAAAAAGAAAAAATTTAAATAATAACAGGAAAGATATATTTATTATTTTTTAGCAATATTTTAGTACATTGAGGAAATACTTAAATATTATTTTTTATCAGATTATATAATGGTATAATTAATAAGCTATCTCAAAACTATTATTAAAAACCAATGATATAAATATTGGTTAGACAATTTTATAAATAGTGGCGAAATCAATTATATCTACGGTGCTCGGATAAATTAAAGTCTACCAGTTTTTATAACTAACAGCAAGATTATCTCTTAAAAAAACAATCATTATTTAATTAAAATATTTTTATTGCCAAAAAACGAAAACAAATAGGATTATATTTATATTTATATTTACAACGTCTTTAGTTTTGATCTACAATCAATTTTGAAAAAATATAACAATAATACAAACAAGAAATATATTATATAAATAATAAAAGTTAATACAGTTATTAAAAATCCTTGGTTATATAAAAAAAAGTTAAAAACTCTAATTGTTATATTGTAAAAAAACTAGTAGATCAAAAAAGATAACAATAAAATTTTTTTTTTAGTTTTATTATAATTATTATTTGGCGTTAGTAAAATAAAGATTATTTTAAATATAAACAACGACCAAACAAACGATAATTTTAAAAAAAAAAACGAAAAATTAAAAATCGAGATTATTGATTTTAAAAAGACTATTAAATTATATTATAATCAATATAATACAATAATCCAACAATCCTTACTCACCTATATTAAACAATGCCTTGTATTGGAACTTACGAAAAAAATTATTGAAAATTCGCCGAAAAAAAAAAATCTTTCCCTAATAAATATATTAAATATTTAAATTATTATTATTGATGAATAAATCGAAAATTTCATAAATTATTCAAATTTATAATAAGTATTTTTTAATAAACAAAACAACGAAATATTGGTAATAAAAAAAACATAAAACAATAAAAATTTGAATAAA